>ERZ507097.448-NODE-448-length-2133-cov-3.65592_pt1 | contig 2133 bp, 2 predicted proteins | sample MGYA00512293_ERZ507097 | MGnify/ENA metagenome assembly ERZ507097 | reverse complement strand
TGTGCTCTTCCGATCTTAACGCATACGAGCATCACCATACCAGCCCATACGGCCCTTCAAATCATCTACATCCTTGCGGAGGCTCTGTACTTCGCCCTTCAGCTCGCTATCAAATTCCTTCTGGAGCTTTTCAATAGCAGCCTTGTCTACAGCCCGGGCATTTTCCTGATTCTGCATAGCCTTCTCTACCAGCTGAGCCATCTCATAACGGGTAATAGGCTTGTCACCACCAAAATTGGTATCACCATAGCCATCAATAATGCCATCCTCGGCCAGCTTATTAACGGCATCATATGCCCAATGATCCAATGGCACATCAGAGAACATATTCTCAGCTGCCATAGTTACACTGGCGGTACCCATAATAGTTGCTGAAAGAACTGCAGATACCAAAGTTTTCTTCTTCATAATCTTTTACCTCCAAGAATTATAGAATTTATTATTGTTTCTCTCCTTACAGTTTGTATTCTATCCCATTTTCATTTATTCATGTTTTCATAGTATGAAAATCTTTTCAGACTGTTTTCATGATTGAAAATATTGAAATTATTCCTAATTAAATAACCCTCTGACTGCTCCTACAACAATCAGAGGATTTGGGAGAATGTATATCAATAAAAAGTATTTTACACTATTTGCTGAATTTTAATCTGAGGGAAAAGCTCCTCCACTACTTCCTTGCGGACGAAACCACTTTCATCCTCCATAGCATTGGCAGTACCACAGGCTGCACCTAGAGACAGTACGTCCTCAATAGCCATGCCCCGCTCAATACCTACCGCTATACCAGCCACAAAGGAATCTCCAGAGCCTACGGGATTCTTGCACTGAATCTTGGGCACAGTAATCTTGTACACATGCTGATTATAGCCAGCCATAGAGCCCTGAACACCTAGGGAGATTACAGGCAGCTTGATACCGTCCTCCATAAATTTCTGCAGGACATGAACAATATCCTCATCACTACGCAGCTCTGCTCCCACCAGCACCTTGATTTCATCGTTATTAGGCTTCACAAAATATGGCTGTGCCTTGATGCCCTGAATCAATGCCTCACCGCTGGTGTCAAGAAGAAAGGGCTTGCCTGCCTTGCGGGCCAAGTTAATAAGTTGTCCATAAAAATCCCCAGGCAATCCCTTAGGCATACTGCCAGAGGCTGCTACCACGGCAGCCTTGGACAAAAGCTCCTGATATTTAGCCAAAAAGACTTCCTGCTCCTCTGGGTTAACAGTAGGGCCTGGCTCCAAAATTTCGGTCTGAGCACCACTTTCTGTAATAATAGCCAAACAAGAGCGGGTTTCCCCAGCCACCTGCACAAAATCCTGCTTTATACCGTAGTCCTGCAGTTTTTCGCTGATAAACTCACCGCTTTTGCCACCCAGATAACCGGTGGCAATGCAATCCTCACCAAGAATGGTGGCTACATTGGCTACATGGATACCCTTGCCGCCGGGAGTATTATCCACCTCAGCAGCCCGCATAACCTCCCCCTTGATTAAATCCTTCATCTTGTATCTCTTGTCCACAGACGCGTTGAGATTTATTACCAAAATCACCAAAAATTCCCCCTATAACAAATTTTCAAATTTATCATCCATAGCAAGCTAGCAATACCCTAGAAACTTTCTGACCCGCACCAGAGCTTTCTTTGGTTGATTGCTGAGCATAACATTTCGCTTTGATGATTTAATTATACTCATTTGTTACAGAGGGATGTTTTCTTGTTGAGAAAAGATTTTCAAAGATGATTCAAGAAGTTTTCCAGCATTACCTTCCCCTGGGGAGTCAAAATAGATTCCGGATGGAACTGGATACCTTCAATATCGTATTCCCGATGGCGGAGGCCCATAATCATGCCGTTGTCCAGCTCCGAGGTAATCTCCAAACAATCTGGCAGGCATTCCCTGTCCACAATCAGGGAATGATACCGGCCTATGGGAATATTCTGAGACAGGCCGGCATAAAGGCCTTTGCCATTGTGCCGTAGAGGAGAGGTTTTGCCATGAACAATCTCCCCAACTCCTACCACCTTGCCCCCAAATACCTCCCCAATGGCCTGATGGCCTAGACAAATTCCTAATATAGGCAGCTTACCCTTCAAATGGGAGATAAGCTCCTCAGTAATTCCCGCCT
>ERZ507097.308-NODE-308-length-2734-cov-4.75551_pt1 | contig 2734 bp, 3 predicted proteins | sample MGYA00512293_ERZ507097 | MGnify/ENA metagenome assembly ERZ507097 | reverse complement strand
TATGGTAGGGTGACTGGAGTTCAGACGTGTGCTCTTCCGATTGGTAGCTGGCTATCCAGGTACACCCTCTACAGAGGTTTTGGAAACAGTAGCCAAAAACAGACAGAAAAATACCTATGTGGAATGGTCTGTAAATGAAAAATCCGCTATGGAGGTAGGTGCCGGAGCAGCCTATACGGGAGCCAGAACTATGGTTACCATGAAGCAAGTAGGCTTGAATGTGGCAGCAGATCCTCTCATGAGCTTGGAATATATTGGTGTCAAGGGTGGCATGGTTATTCTGGTGGCAGATGATCCAGGGCCAATTTCCTCTCAGACGGAGCAGGATACCAGACATTTTGCCAGATTCTCCAAGCTGCCCTGCTTTGATCCATCTACAGTGCAGGAAGCCTATGATATGGTGCAGGAGGCCTTTGAATATTCAGAGAAATACGGTACGCCGGTATTCTTCCGCAGTACCACCAGAGTTTCTCATGGCTATGCTTCCATTCAGGTTAATGATGTAGAGGAATATAAAAACATAGAGCCAGAGGGCTTTGTGAAGGATACCAAGAGATGGGTAATCTTCCCGAAGCTAAGCTATCAGGCTCATATCAATATTGAAGCCAGAAATGAGGAGCTGGCCAAGGTTTTCTCCCAGTATGAGAGAAATCTTCTGCTTCCTGCTGAGGATAGCTGCAAGGAGTTAAAGAAGGGTATCGCCACTGGTGGTTTTAATTATACCTATGTAACAGAGGCTATGGCTAATCTGGGACAGTTGCGGGAATTGAAGGTATCTACCCCTCATCCATTTCCAGAGCAGTTGGCTGTGGAGTTTCTGACAGGCTTGGAGGAGGTTCTCTGTATAGAGGAACTGGATCCGGTTATTGAGCGGGAACTGATATATATTGCTGGCAAATACCATCTGCCAGTAAAGATTTTGGGCAAGCTGTCCCATCATGTGAAAAATTCTGGTGAAAATACCCGAGACAGCGTTTTGGCTGATATTGCTGCTTTTATGGGCCGTCAACTGCCAGAGCAGGGAGAAAATGGCCAGGCTGTTCCTGCACCGGAGCTGCCTGTACGTCCGCCGGTGCTTTGCGCAGGCTGTCCACATCGTGCCTCTTTCTATGCTGTAAAGAAGGCTATGCAGGGCCGTAAGACTATTTTCTGTGGCGATATTGGCTGCTATACTATGGGCAATGCTATGCCTTTGGATATGGTGGATACCTGTCTGTGTATGGGAGCTGGCCTGGGGATTGCTCAGGGGGTAGGCCATATTGAGCCAGACACCAGTTGTTTTGCCTTTGTGGGGGATTCTACCTTCTTTGCAGCTGCCATTCCTGGGGTGGTTAATGCGGTGTATAATCAGGCGGAAATGACACTGGTTGTTTTGGATAATTCCACTACTGCCATGACAGGCCATCAGCCACATCCTGGCACTGGTCATACCATGATGGGAGAGGTGGTAGCCAAGGTTAATATTGAGGCGGTGCTGCAGGGGATTGGTGTTACTGCGGTAGAAACTGTTAATCCTCTTGATTTGGCTAAATCCATTGAGGTGGTTCGGAAAATGGCCGGTCTGCCTGGAGTGAAGGCTATTATCTTTAAATATCCATGTATAGCCATTACCAAGCCAGAGGGCAAAATGACTGTTGATATAGACAAATGTGTAGGCTGTCGCAAATGCATTAGGGAAATAGGCTGTCCTGGCTTGATTATCAAGGATGGTCAGGTAACAATTGACGAAAGCCTTTGCACTGGCTGTGGTCTGTGCAGTCAGATTTGTCCCTTTGAGGCCATAGGAGGATGCTGATATGAGTAAGAATATTGTATTGTGCGGCGTAGGAGGCCAGGGCACTATTTTGGCCTCCAAGCTGATTTCTGCTGCTGCTATGGCTCAGGGATTGCCGGTGAAAAGTGCCGAAACCATAGGCATGGCTCAGCGGGGAGGCTCTGTATTCAGTCATATCCGCATAGGAGAGGATGCAGTATGTCCTATGATTGCCAAGGGTACAGCAGATATTATTCTGGGCTTTGAGCCGGGAGAAACTGTGCGTATGCTGCCTTATTTGCGGCAGGGAGGCCTGGTAGTGGTAAGCAAGCGGGCTGTAATGCCTGTTACCGCTGCCCTGGCTGGCTCCAACTATAACGGGGAGAAAATGGTGACCTATCTTCGCTCTGTAGTGGATAGACTTATGGTGGTGGATACAGATAAGGCTTGCCGTGAGCTGGGTTCTGCCAAGATTGTCAATCTGCTGCTGCTGGGGGCTGCTGCGGCCAGTGGGGAGCTGGGCTTGTCTGTGGAGGATATTCGCCAGGCAGTTATGGACAGAGTGCCACCCAAATTTCATCAGCTTAACTTTAGCGCTTTGGATTATGCAGCTAATTTAAAATAATCCTAGGCTAAGTATATATCAATTAAGGAAAGGTAAATACGAGATGGAGATTTCACAGGAACAAATCAATTTAGTAAACAATCGTATTCACGCCTTGGTTAAGGCAGAGAGCTTCTATGGCAAAAAGCTGGAGGAGGCAGGTATTGAAAGCATTGCTACTGCAGAGGATTTTCGCAAGCTGCCTTTCTCTGAAAAGAGCGATTTGCGGGATGCTTATCCTTTGGGCTTAATGACAGTTCCAGAGGAAGAGGTGGTAAGAATACATTCCTCCTCTGGTACTACAGGCTTGCCGGTTATTATTCCTTATACCCAGAAGGATGTAGATGACTGGGCCACTATGTAGATCGGAAGAGCAC
>ERZ507097.108-NODE-108-length-5070-cov-5.66361_pt1 | contig 5070 bp, 4 predicted proteins | sample MGYA00512293_ERZ507097 | MGnify/ENA metagenome assembly ERZ507097 | reverse complement strand
GATAAAATCTTATATCCTATCAAAGTATTATGGAATTGGAATGTAGCATATGGTGAAGCTATGGAACAGTTACCACGTATGGCTCTTTATCGACGTGCTAAAGGACGTGGTGCTTCTATGATTGAAGCTGCTATGGTTGCTTCTGACAGTACCCTTAATTTTGCGAAGAGCGGTACTACTGTTAAAATTCTTAACAGGCATACACCTTTTTTAAATGCAGCTTTTCAAGGTACTTTAAAGACAGCTAGAGAGCTTTCTAAGAACCCTCTTAGTGTTGGTCTTGCTATGGCAGAACATGTACTGTTCCCCACCTTGTTATTGTGGTATTGGAATAAAGACGAAGATTGGTATAAGGATATGCCTATGGAGATGAAGAATAAAGCATGGTACATCAAGATAGGTGATACCATCTATGATTATCCTAAACCTACCTTTATCGGACAGCTAGCTGGCTCTATACCTGAGCGATTACTAGATGTTATGTCTGAGGGTGAAGATAAGCAGGTCATTGCTGATGCTGTCTATAAGCTTATCAAAGACCTTGCTCCTTCCGGTGCTCCTCCTATCATAGAGAAATTCTATGAATGGCAGACAAACCACTCTATGTATCGTAATCGTCCTCTTGTTGACCAGCGTCTTGAAAAGCTCAGTCCTAAGAACCAATATAACCAGTACACCTCTATGGTAGCACGTGGTATTGGGCAGGTGACTAATCTCTCACCTATTAAGATAGACAATACAATCTATGGTCTCACAGGTTCTATGGGTTATGCTTTTATGGGTGCTGTCAATATGATGGCTAAAGATGAGGCTACCCCTAGTAGGAAGTGGACTGAATATACTCGATTTACATATACTGAGGGTACAGGTACTTCCCGCAGCAAGGATGTATTCTTTGGTGGTCTTGATAAGCTGGAGACACAATATGCAGATGCCTCTTTTGAGGGTAGGAAGCCTAAGGTGGACAAAGAACTTAAAGGTATGCGTAAAGCTAGGGCAGATGCTATGAAAGTTTCTAAGGCTATCAGAGAACTGTATGCAGACAAAAAGATGGATGCAGACACCAAGCGTATTAAGCTTGATGAGCTTAACAAAAAGCAAAATACCATTTTCAGAAGTGCCAATAAGAAGTATCTTAATTACAAATATATACAATCACCTGAATAATGTGCTATAATTAATATCAGAGGTGATATGATTTATGCAGATAATAGGCTTCATTTTTGATATGGTAGAGGGTGTGCTTTGGTTATGTGGTGCTTTTGCTTTATTTATAAGCATCATTTATATGCTATATAATGTTCTGCTAAAGCAGGTGCTCCTTAATAAAGAAATATCATTGAAAACTAAAATCATTGAAACTATCGTAGTTATTCTAAGTATTTTAGGGGGTTGTGGTTATTTCAATTCCATGTGGAACTAATGCCCCCCCCTTTTTTCTCTCCCCGAGGTGATTCCAATGTACAGCTACTAACTTCATACTTATCCATTGTTCCTTTTCTAGACAATGAAAGGAGTTCTGTCCCATGGAATTAAGTGCTGATATTCAACGTGAAATACAGCAACAGTTTAAAAATAGCTATGCCCAACTTTTAGCGGACATAACTCGTATTTATGAGCAAGGTGCTATGCGTGATGCTCTCACCGGACTGTACAATAAGCAAGCCTTTGAGCGTGACAGTACCACTAATCACTTTGGCTTCGTTGGTATCCTTTTCGCAGACATCAATGGTCTGAAATATACCAATGACCACTTTGGACACAGTGCAGGGGATAAGCTGATAAAGGACTTTGCAGCTAAGCTTAAGGAAACCTTTATCTCCCCTATTTATAACTGTTATCATATATCAGGTGATGAGTTTATAGTAGCTGGGTTTGATATTAAAATCCATGATTTCCTTGGAAGTGTATTGTCTTTCCATAAATCCCTGTGGGATAAAGACAACCCTCCCCTAGCTGCTTTAGGCTACTCTGCGGGTGTCTTCTCGGATATTGCAGAAATCACAGAGTATGCCGAAAAAGCAATGTATGAAGACAAACAAAAATTTTATGATAATTTTCCTCAGATGAGGAGATAATAAATTGAATTGGTGACCGCTGGCTCTTTTAGAGCTGGTGGTCTTTTTATTTTTTGTAAAGGAGATGATTAATATAGCTATTAAATTGGCTACATCTATTACTTACACAGCCGATGGTTCTCAAACAAACTTCTCTGTTCCCTTTGATTATTTGCGTCCATCCTTTGTCCATGTGTCTGTTAATGATGCAGAGGTTTCCGAGGGATTTACTATAAGTAATCGTATGGTTATGTTTGATTCTGCTCCGGCTAAAGATAGCATTGTGCATATCTATCGCAGTACCCCCACCACTCGCTTGGTGTCTTGGGCAGATGCAAGTATCCTGAAAGCTAAGGATATGACTGTATCAGAGGTTCAACAGTTGCACATCTTAGAAGAAGCAAGTGATTGGTCTAAAACTAATTCTATTGTTCTTGATGAGGAAAGTGGTGCATGGCAGGGACGTAAGTGCCGTGTGTCTAATGTGGCTGACCCTAAGGACGCACAGGATGCTGTTACCAAGAATTACCTTGATAATGAAGAAAGCTCTATGATGCAGCGTATGAATGCTATCAAGACACAAACCGAACAGCTTATGAATACTGCTGGCAACTATAAAGACAATGCATATAACAGCGCACAGTCCGCTAATATGTCTGCTACAAGTGCTGCTGAAAGCGCAAGGTTAGCCGAAGGTTACAAGAATGTAGCAGAAACTGCTAAGAGTGATGCATCCCTTTATGCTGCCAACGCTAAGACCTCTGCTGATAATGCAGGTGCTAGTAAAGAAGCAGCTCAATCTGCTGCTACTACTGCTAGTAACTTTGCGTCTGATGCAAGAAACAGCGCAGGTGAAGCAAAGACCTACAAGGACAATGCAAAAACCTACATGGACAATGCTAAGAATTATAGTGAGAATGTCAATGTGTTTGTGCCTAGTGTGTCTACGGAGGGTGTTTTAAGTTGGACAAATAAAGCTGGATTGACTAATCCTGCTAGTGTGAACATCAAGGGTGCAAAAGGCGATAAGGGTACTGCTGCGTCTATCACGATTGGTAGCGTGACTACAGGGGCAGCAGGTAGTAATGCAAGCGTTACCAATAGTGGTACTGCTAGTAATGCTGTGTTGAACTTTATGTTGCCCAGAGGTAAAGATGGCAAAGATGGTGGCATTACTGTTGATGCAGCACTTAGCGATACCTCTATCAACCCTGTGCAGAATAAAGTTGTAAAAGCTGCTATTGATTCCGTTGCTGCTAGTGTGCCTACTAAAGTATCTGACCTGCCAAACGATGCAGGTTATTTGACACAGCATCAATCGCTTGCTGATTACGCTAAAACGTCGGTGGCTAACACTTGGACAGCAGCGCAGACGTTAAACTTTTTGTCGGTATATTACGAAAAGTATCCTATATACATCGTAACAGGTACGAATGATACGCCGATTATATCTGCAATGATGTATAAGGCAACTAATAATTTCACACTTGATTTAGGTGCTTTGGCAATGAAAGTTGATAAGTCACAAATCTCTGTATTTAGTGCGTACTTTACAGCGGATGCAGACTATGCATTGACTATCACTAACTGTGGAACTGTTAAGTATATAGGGTCTGCATCTGATGTAGCTATTACAAGCTCCGGTTTGCTTTTAAACATTATGATGGTAAAAGATGCCAGCAATAATCTGACCAGCATCGTGCAAGCTAATAAGTTATCGTAGAGGTGGTAATATGGGCTTAAACAGAATGATGATGAAAAATGGTGAGGTAAAGGTTGAAGATGGTAGCAAGGATTGGAGTTATAGTGAAGCAAATAATAAAACAATCTCTTTTACTGTCCCACCAGGGATTAAAAGAATCAAAGTGGTTGCAGTAGTTGATTCGGCTGAAGGTAACCCGCAAGATTCTAGTTATGCTTCTATAGAAAATAAAATGACTAATAAAACATGGGGCGAAGGTTTCTCAAACTCTGATGAAGAAGGAGAACTCCAGGAGCATCAAGATATTGATTCCGTTGTAGGCGTAACGCCAAACAAAACTTATACATTGCTGTTTAATTGCTATTATACAAGTGGTGTAACTTTTTCATGGGGTAAAGCAATAAATGCGATGACACCCACAGTTGAAGATTATTAAGTAAAGGAGAAATAAAATGCTAACAACCTATAAATACAAAGAAGATACCTATACTCACATCTACCCTTTGTCAGAAGCCTTAGGGCAGGAAGGTATCTTTATTCCTCTGTCTATCTCTGAGGAAACTCTTGCAACATTAGGTGTCGAAGTGACACACGAGGAAGAACCGATTGAGTATTTTAAAAATCGCAGAATCGAAACTTTAAAGATGCAACGTGACAAAGCAGAGGTTGAGCCTATTATCTATCAAGGTTACTCTTTTGATTATGATGACAAAGCAAGAGAGCGTATCAACGCTGCCATAATTGCTCTTGAAGTAGCAGGTGCTTCTGCTACCCTCACATGGACTACCGCAGATAATCAAGATGTAAAAGTAACTGCATCTGACCTGCGTGGCATTATTGCACAGGTGGCATTGAGAAGCGACAAGCTCCACACTGCTTATAGAAAAGCTAAAGAAAAAGTGGGAGCTGCATCAACTAAAGAGGAAGTCGAAGCTGTTAGCTTATTTTAGCTGAATAAAAAGACAGGGTTGTTGTCTCCCCTTTAGGGGTTTGGGTGGGCAGAAAGGATTTTATCATGGAAAAGAATCGCAAAAAGGCTCGTGCTTGGCTTAAGTCCTCTACTCTCACTGAGTACAAGACAATCACAACAGAAGCTAAGCTCACACCAAAACAACAAGACATACTCAATAAAACTATCCTTAAGGACTACTCGCAACAAAAGCTTGCTATGGAGTACCATGAAGATGTGTCTTGTATCAAACGTGCCTTAAGACAAATATATGACAAAGTATATCTTGTCCTTTTCAAGTAACTTTATAGTCATTTAGTTACAACTTTCAATTCCTAAATTCATGTTATCATAATAGCAGG
>ERZ507097.89-NODE-89-length-5729-cov-4.22101_pt1 | contig 5729 bp, 7 predicted proteins | sample MGYA00512293_ERZ507097 | MGnify/ENA metagenome assembly ERZ507097 | reverse complement strand
CTTTCCCTACACGACGCTCTTCCGATCTCCGGTAATATTGATGATAATGATAATAATTGCCGCAATGGCATCGCCCTTAACGAATTTGCTGGCACCATCCATAGCGCCGTAAAAATCAGCCTCTCGCTGAATCTTTTTACGCCGCTCACTGGCTTCAGCATCTGTAATAGCACCCTGATTCAAATCCGCATCAATAGCCATCTGCTTACCAGGCATAGCATCCAAGGTAAAGCGGGCAGATACCTCAGCTACACGCTCAGCACCCTTGGTGATAACCAGGAACTGAATGATAATCAGAATAACGAAGATAATGAAACCTACAACTGCATTACCACCAACTACGAAATTACCGAAGGAACTAATAACCTCTCCTGCATAGCCCTCCAACAGAATAAGTCGTGTTGAGGAAACATTCAGCGCCAAGCGAAATAAGGTGGTAATCAACAACAAGGAAGGAAATACGGAAAGATCCAGAGCCTCCACATTGTAGATTGCACTCATTACTACCACCAGTGCCAGAGTAATATTCATACACAGCAGCAAATCCAATAATATTGTAGGCAACGGAATAATCATCATAACAACAATTGTTACGATGCCTACTGCTATCATTACGTCGCTATATTTTTTTACAAAGCCGATCTTGCCGGCAGTCATTTCAGGTGCAGCCATATTCTATCTCCTGACACTTTTCATATTCTATGCATAACGCCTTCTATGGCGATGTTTAAGCTTGTATACATATGCCAAAACCTCTGCCACTGCCTTGAACAGTTCCTGAGGCACACTGCCTCCCACCTCAACTGCAGCATAGAGGGCTCTGGCCAAAGGCTTGTTTTCCACAATAGGAACCCTATTATCTCTGGCAATGCCCTTAATTTTTTGTGCCACCGCATCCTGGCCCTTGGCCAGCACCACTGGCGCCGTCATGCCGCTTTCGTATTTCAAGGCCACGGCAAAATGAGTAGGGTTGGTGATAATAACATCCGCCTTTGGCACCTCCTGCATCATTCTGGACATAGCCATCTGACGCTGCTTCTGGCGAATCTTACCCTTAATCTGAGGATCACCTTCCTGCTGTTTGAATTCCTCCTTAACCTCCTGCTTACTCATTTTCAAATCCTGATTGTTCTGCCATTTCTGATACATAAAATCCAGAACAGCCATAATCATAAACAGGCCGATAATCTTGAAGGCCAAATCAAAAACTATATCTGACACCTTAGCTGCTCCGGAGAAAATATCCGTAAAAATCAGCTTCGGCATCTGAAACAGCTCATCGGCTAAATAAATATAGACCAATGAACCGATAATGGCAATCTTAAACAATGACTTTACCAGTTCCACCAGAGAACGCTTGGAAAAAATTCTCCCAAAACCGCTGATAGGATTTAGCCTGCCAGGATTAAAGCTGAGCTTCTCCGTGGAAAAATTAAAGCCCACCTGAGCCACATTCATGGCCAGGCCAATAATCATGATAAAGACCATCAAGGGCATGGCTGTTTTGGCCAGCAAAATCACTATGCCAATAAACAGCTGCATAATGGATTCCTCGTTTACATCGAAATTCAGATTACCGAAAATGTAAACAGTATAATTCATAACCTCCTCCACCGCTGTGGAGCCTAACATTTTCAGTACGAAAAATCCCGCCAATAGCACAAAGGCAGCACTGATTTCCTGACTGCGGCCCACCTGGCCTTTTTTCAGAGCATCCTGCTTGCGCTTAGCCGTTGGTTCCTCTGTTTTCTCACCAGCAAAAAGCTGTAAATCAAAAACAAAATCCACCTGGCCACTGCCTCTGTCTTTATTGTCTTTTCTATTGTAATGCCCGTAGGGCAATGGAAATATTGCCATACATTTCATTGAACAACACATCCAAAAACATCACATAAAAAGGCATAATCACTGCAACAGTAAAAATACCTATCACAATCTGCATGGGAATACCTACCACAAATATATTCATCTGAGGCATAGTTCTAGCCAATACACCTAAAGATACGTTAGTCAACAGAATAGAAAAGGTTAATGGCATGGCAATTTTCATGCCTGTTACAAAAACCCCAGCGGTAAAATCTGTTATCAAGGTAGCAATATCCGTATTGAAATTCACTCCCAGCAAGGGAATTGAATCCACACTGCCTACCACAGCCGCCAAAAGCATATGATGCCCATTGGTGACCACAAAAACTATCAAGGTAAGATAATATAAGAAGCTGCCAATCAGAGGATTTTGCTGATTGGAGGTAGGATCCATCTCATTAACTACCGCAAATCCTGACTGTAAATCCATAATTTTACCAGCCATATTCACAGACATCATAGCCACATAGGCCACAAAGCCAATCAGCCAGCCTATAAACAGCTCTGACACTACAGCCAGAGTATACCCCAATATGGATACAGGCGCTGTTACTGCCATCTTGGCATCCACCACGGGAAAAAGCACCAAGGTAATGGCAAAGGCTATACCTGCTCGAAAATAAATCGGAATATTTTGACTGCCCCAAAAAGGTGCAATCAGAAACAGCCCGCTGACTCTGGTCATCAAAAGCAGAAATACCGCTGCGTGATTCTGCAGCAATTCATAAAAATCCACAGCGCCACCTCTTAGCCTATGTAATAAGGCAGATTAACCAAGACATTGGTTACATACTCCACCATAAGCCTCAGCATCCAAGGGCCAAAAATCAATATGGCCACAAAAACAGCCACAATCTTTGGAATAAAGGCCAAGGTCTGCTCCTGAATGGAAGTAGTAGCCTGAAAAATGCTGACTGCCAAACCTACCAGCAAGCCCAGTCCCAGCATTGGTGCAGAAATAATCAACACCATCCGCAGGGCCTCCTGTGCCATCTGTATTACTAAATCACCTGACATATACCCACCTGTTTCTACTTAAAGCTGATAATCAAGGACTTAATCAAAAGATGCCAGCCGTCTACCATAACAAAAAGCAATATCTTGAAAGGCAGAGAAATCATTACTGGCGGCAGCATCATCATACCCATGGACATCAGGGTACTGGCCACAATCATATCAATAACAATAAATGGTACATATAACATAAAGCCTATCTGAAAGGCTGTTTTCAGCTCACTAATCATATAGGCAGGAATCAGAGTAAAGGTAGAAACCTCCTCGGGACCACTAGGTCTTGGACCATCTGCTAAATTTACAAATAGTGCCAAATCTGATTCCCTGGTTTGTTTGAACATAAACTCCCGAATAGGCTCTACTGTCCTGTCAATAGCCTCCTCCTGGGTTATCTGACCAGCCAAATAGGGCTGCAGACCGTTCTCATTGGCCTGACTCCAATAAGGAGCCATAATATAAAAGGTCAAAAACAGGGATAAGCCTATAATTACCATATTTGGCGGAGCTGTCTGGGTTGACAAAGCATTACGTAAAAAACCAAGCACCACAACAATTCTGATAAAGGCTGTTGTCATTATCAGAATCGAGGGTGCTATGGACAAGATTGTCAACACGGCCATCAGCTGCAGGGTAACTGCTACATCCTGTGGATTTTCTGATGAACCGACATCAATATTTACATTTGGTATCAAGGGGGCTGCCGAAGCAGCATCCACCCACATAAAAGCTAATAGCAGAGCCATTATGCAAGGGCACAAAAGCCTCTGTACTCTGGTCACTATCTCCACAACTCCTATCCTCTGCGATTCAATCCCTCACGAAACAGAGACGGCACTCGCTTGGTCAACTCCTCCAGAGAAGACAACTGACTAGCAAAGGCAGTATTATCTATAGGCTGTACCACAGCCTGACGTCTCAGCCGATCTATTTCTCCCGGGTCCTCAATCTCCCCCAGCAGAGTAATCTGCTGTTCTGTAACTCCCAGTAGCAAAAGCTTGTCAGCAATTTCTACCACACAGACAGATTTGTTTGGCCCCAGGGCCAAATGCTCCAATAATCGTCCTCCTGTAGATGTTGTGCGATTCTGGAAACGACCACTCAGAAATTTGGACGCAAAATAAGCCATGACAACCACAAAGGCAAATACAGCCACAAGGCTGACCAAATATGCCAATGTTGACCACCATGACATTTGAGAAGGTTTTGGATCTGTATTTTCATAGCCGGACAGATAGCCGCCACCTGAACCAGCCGTATCAGCAGCTGCCGCCAGACAATCTGGCGACAGTACTGAAAACACCAAAATTAAAATACATAGGACAGATGCCATGGAGTAAAAACGACTCCAGTTACTCATCAGCCGACTGCTTTACGAACAGCCTCCAGTACGCGGTCTGGCTGGAAAGGCTTTACAATGAAGTCACGGGCACCTGCCTGAATTGCTTCAATAACCATAGCCTGCTGACCCATAGCAGAGCACATAACGATCTTTGCATTAGGATCAACCTTCTTTATCTCCTTGACAGCACTAATGCCATCCATCTCAGGCATAGTAATATCCATGGTAGTCAAATCTGGCTTCAGCTCCTGGTACTTCTCCAATGCCTTCATACCATTCTCAGCCTCACCAACAACCTCATAACCGTTTTTGGTCAGGATATCCTTTACCATCATTCTCATGAACGCTGCGTCATCAACCACCAATACTCTAACTGCCATTTGTCATCTCTCCTTGTCTATTTAACGTATAACAAGCTAAATTTCGTCTATAATCAATACCATTGTACTTTAAACCTGAAAATTTTTCAAGTCCCAGTACGATTTGCTATCCTACAAAGACTGAACTCTTTCCATAGGACTTACTATTTCTGTAATGCGGACACCAAAATTCTCATCAATAACTACAACCTCGCCCTTGGCTGTCAGCTGGCCATTAACATGAATGTCCACTGGCTCACCAGCCAGTTTGTCCAACTCAATAATGGAGCCGGTAGAAAATTCCAGAATCTCACGAATTGATTTTTTAGTGCGTCCCAGCTCAACAGTAACCTGCAGTGGAACATCCTGAATCAAGCTGATATTCGCTGCATTAACCTCAACTGGTTCATTGGTAAGAGGTGCAAACTGTGCATTCTGCACCGGTACTCCTGAAGATACCACATTGTTAGCATAAGCAGGAGGTGCATATACAGGCTGAGCCCCCATAGGCGGAGCCGTATACTGCGGCTGCTGTGGCGGTGCCGCATACTGTGGCTGCGGAGGAGCTGCATACTGAGGTGCTGCTGGCTGTGGAGCCGGTGCAGCTGGGGCTGGAGCTGCTGCTACTGGAGCAGGCTCTGGAGCCACTGGAGCTGGTGCAGGCTCTGGTGCTGGTGCTGGAGCTTCCTGAGCCTCAGCCTCTGCACCGCCTCCCATCAGGAAGGACACCATTTCCTTAGCCACATCCAAAGGAAGAATCTGCATGATTTCGCTGTCAATAAGGCCATCTACCTCCATGCGGAAGCTGGTTTTTACCACTGGCTCATCATTGTTCACCAAATCTGTAATTTTATCTTCGGCCCCTAAATCAATAAGATTTACCTTTGGTGGGGAAATATCTATTTTTTTGTTAAACATGGTAGAGAGAGAGGTTGCCACTGTACCCATCATCTGGTTCATGGCCTCACCCACAGCACTCATATGAATATCATTGAGCTCTTCCTGTGGATTTAATCCATCTCCACCCATCATCAAATCTGCAATAATAGAGGCATCAGAAGCCTGAATGGCCAGAATATTATTGCCATTGATACCTATTACATAGCCTACCTCAACCACCAAGTAAGGCATTGGATACTGATTCTGAATCG
>ERZ507097.49-NODE-49-length-9216-cov-4.12411_pt1 | contig 9216 bp, 7 predicted proteins | sample MGYA00512293_ERZ507097 | MGnify/ENA metagenome assembly ERZ507097 | reverse complement strand
CAGACGTGTGCTCTTCCGATCTTGGGCTACATAAAGACCACCAGACAGGGCAACAGCCATGCCTACAGGACTGGTTCCTTGCAGCTTACGGCAGAGAGCTTTGCGAATAGGGTTCAAAATTACGAAGCCGCTATCACAGAAAACAGGAATGGAAACGATCCAGCCCATAAGCATCAAAGCCAGCTGGGGATGTTTTTCTCCTACACAACGGATAACTACATCTGCAAGACGTATGGCTGCCCCTGTACGTTCCAAAATCAGACCAATTAAGGCGCCAAGGATAATGACAATGCCGATGCTAGAAAAAACACCGGAAAAGCCAGAGCCTATAATGCCAGGAATCTTGGCCAAGGGGAGGCCAACTACAATTGCCAGCAAAAGAGAAGTACCCATAAGGGAAAGAAATGGATGAATTTTGAATTTGGATATAGCTATAATCATAATAGCAATAGCAAGACAAAAAACAATGAGAAGCGGAATACCAGTCATCTTAAATACCTCCTTTATTATTAATATAAATGATAAGATTAACTGTGTATATTATAACAAAATAAAAATCCGTTAGATATATTACAGAAAACATATCTAACGGAAATTTTATGTTTTGTATAACATAGCTCCAAATGTTAAGTATGAGGCAGTTCCTCCAAAGTAATATCCTGATAAAAATAGAGTACCATATAGAAAACTCCGCTGCATCTCAGGGACCGAGGGTCATAGCCTGTACGGCGGGCTATTTTTTTTAGGTGTTGCTGGAGGGTATTTTTGTGTATAAATAGGGATTGAGCTGTATTAGCTATGGAGCCATCATGTTCAAAGTAACATTCCAGAGTATGCATGGCCTCTGCTAATTCTTCATTAGTGTACTTAGAGAAAATTTTGTGCACATATTCCTTTTTGGCAGTGAGAGGAATAAGGTCTGCAAAAAGCTCCATATTAATGTCAGCATAACTTTTGATACGAATATTTCCCTTGCGATGGCAAGAGTGAAGGGCCTTTTGGGCTTGTTGAAATGCTTCTCGTAATTTTGTATTATCTTCAGCTGGCGCATCTATGCCAATGTAGATATCCCAATGAGGATTTTTGACACATTCTCTAAGTTTATGGGCCAGACGCAAAAGGGAATCATTATTTTTTAGACAGGTTAGGAAAACCATTAACTGATTGGTAACGGTATGGCAGCAAAGGGGGTCTATTGCATGAGCGCATTCTGCTAATCTTTGGGCAAGTTCGTGGAGGTTGGGCTGGTAATCTGGCTGGTTGGGAACAATTTCTGCCACAAGGATACGTCTAGGAAGTTGGAGATTTATGCCTAGAGACTGTCCTCGTTCCAATTGTTGTTTAGTAAGAAAGGATTCTCCATAGGAGATAGCCTCTGTGAGGAATAGGGATTGCTGATATTTAAAGCTGCTATGGATTCTTTCTACTTCCTGAGCCTGAACCAGCAGCTCTGTCATTTTGCGTATAACATTAGCCAAGGGGCGGATCGTCTCGTAAGGGCCGGTAATGCCTAAAACACCAATCGGTTCATCGGCAACTTGAAGTATAAAATTGGTACCTGGGCGAGCGCCAGGATATTCATCGTTGCTATATATGCGCAGTTCATCCAAACCTTGATTAATAATTTTGGCGGCACCTCCATGAAATGTGTGAACACGGTCAGGATCTGTACTGGCAATAATAATCCCCTTTTGATTCATTAGATTAATTTTTTGTGGTAGAACCTGATTGATTTCATGGACAATAGCTTTGGCCTGTTGTTCCTGTAATTCCATAGCTACCTCCTTGTTTGTGCTGCATATTTCGATAAATATAGCATAGTAAATTATTTCAGGGGTTGCAATGGGTATTTTGCTGTACATTGTATACTCTATAAATATATACCCAATAAGAGAATTTTGTGTTATTATTATCTATGTAAATATAGTCATATGTTTACACCTAACTATACCATTATATGTATATCATCTAGGGGTGGTATATGCTGTGAAAGGAAGAATAGATTATGAGAATTGGTATTTATGGTTATGGTAATTTGGGCCGTGGTGTAGAGGCTGCTGTACGTCAGAACGATGATATGGAGCTGGTGGCTGTTTTTACCCGCCGCAATCCTGAGAATGTAAAGCTGCAGACTGAGGGGGTTAAGGTATATCCTGCTGCTGAGGCTGCTAATCATGCTGATGAGATTGATGTATTGGTACTTTGCGGCGGCAGCGCTACAGATTTGCCAAAACAGACTCCAGAGCTGGCTAAATACTTTAATGTAATTGATAGTTTTGACACTCATGCCCGTATTCCAGAGCATTTTGCCAATGTAGATAAGGCTGCCCAGGCAAGCGGTCATACCGCTTTGATTTCCTGTGGCTGGGACCCAGGTATGTTCTCTCTGAATCGTCTTTATGCCAATGCAGTTTTGCCACAGGGTAATGATTATACCTTCTGGGGTAAGGGAGTTAGCCAGGGACATTCTGATGCTATTCGCCGGGTTAAAGGTGTTAAGGATGGCAAGCAGTACACCATTCCTGTAGAAGCTGCCCTGAAGTCTGTACGAAACGGTGAGAATCCAGAGCTGACTACTCGTCAGAAGCATGTGCGGGAGTGCTTTGTGGTAGCTGAGGAAGGGGCAGATCTGGCTCAGATTGAAGCAGATATTAAGAATATGCCAAATTATTTCTCTGACTATGATACTACCGTACATTTTATCAGTGAGGAGGAGCTTAAGGCTAACCATAGCGGTATTCCTCATGGCGGTTTTGTATTCCGTACTGGTGCAACAGGCTTTAATGGTGAGCACAAGCATGTTATTGAATATAGCTTGAAGCTGGATTCTAATCCAGAATTTACTTCTTCTGTAATTCTGGCCTATGCACGGGCTGTAAATCGTCTCCATCAGGAAGGTACTAATGGCTGTAAGACCGTATTTGATATTGCCCCAGCCTATCTGTCTCCATTAAGTGGTGAAGAGCTGAGAGCTAATATGCTGTAATAACGCAACAAAAACTTAGAACTGTCCCATAGGGAAAATAAAGGTAAAAGCGGATTATGTTGAATTTTGCTGATTATCTTTGCCTATGGGGCAGTTTTTTTGTGTGATTAATTAGATATAAATGGAGGACAAGGGTGGTTTTAAATATAATTGAAAACTTCAACCACTTTTTTGAGGCATATATTTGGCCCTAAATCTGGCTAATTTTCCAATATTTATATTTGGGCATAAAAAAACGCCTTAGTTATGGGGAAATCTCATAAGTAGATTTATACCTATGAATTAGTACCATAACTAAGACGGTTTTGGTCTTTGCTAATTAATCTTCCAGCAGAGCCTTGCCAGTAAACTGGTCTGTGATTAATACATTGGCATAACGTCCCTTTAAAGCTGCCTTAATGGCATTGATTTTGCCCTCGCCACCAGAAATCATTATGCTGTATTCCTTATCCCGCAGTTCGCTCAGGGTAATACCTACGGTACGTTCATCTAAATCTCTATTGCAGACTCTGCCTTCTACATCAAAGAAGCGGGAGCAAATATCCCCTACAGAATTTCGCTGAATCTTTTCCTGCTCCTGAATATCAGTATAGCCAAGGCGGAAGAACAAGGCATTAGGACGAACCGTACCTACGCTGAACAGGGCAATATTGGCATGACGGCCCAGCTCCAATATCCGCTTGATATATCTATCCTTGTCCACCTGCTCCTTAGTTGCTTTGTTATCAAAAATAACAGGTAAAGGAAGATATTGGGCTACAGTATTAAAATTATTCGCAAAATTCTCTAAAATCTCCCGTGAGTAATTGTTCCATTCGGAATTGCTTAAGCCGCCCTCCAACTGTACTACTTGGGAGCCTTTTATGGAACGAGGAATTAGGGCTTGAGACATATTGTACAGGGTTGTACCCCAGCCCACACCGATAATATCCCCATCCTTAATCATGCCATCCAGATACTGGGCAGCAGCAATGGAGATGTATTTTTTGATTTCTTCCTCGTCATTGATGGTGGATGAGGCAATTTTTACATCCTTGAGATGGAGTTTGTCCTTGAGGCGCTGCTCCATAATACTCATATCTTCTACAGGATCTACAATCTGGATGTTGACATAGCCCTTGTCCTTGGCATATTGAAGTAGCCGGGAAATAGAAGGCCTGGATACGCCCAATTCCTGGGCTATTTTCTGTTGGCTAAAATCTGAACGATAATATAATTTGGCCACATTGATGGCTAATTTGTCTTTATCTCGGTACATATGATGTCCCCCTAGAATCCGTTATTGTTTACGTTGACAATATTCGCATATTTATTATGAGAGTAAAATAGGAAAAAAGTCAAGGTATTTGTGAAAATAAATTAATAAGGCTAACGAAACTGCAAGAATAATAAAAAAAATTAACGAAAGTTCAATTTTATTTTAACATAGGTTTCAAAATATGTAAATAAGAAGAAACAAAATAAAAAAATAGCAATTCTCAGGTGAGGATTGCTATTTTGTACTTAATGGATAGATTTTTTCTTGAAACGGCCACCCACAATATCGTGAACTGGATTGATGGTTACAAAGGCTGTTTCGTCCTTTTCTAGGGCAATTTCCTTTAGCTTTACTACTTCCAATCTGGTAACTACGCAGTAGAGAACCTGCTTGTCGTCTCCTGTATATGCCCCCTGTCCGTGGAGATAGGTTACGCCACGGCCTAGACGATGCATAAGAGCATCGGCAATCTCCTCATATTCGTCAGAGACAATCATCACAGCATAGGATTCGTCCAAGCCCTTCAATACCACATCAATCATTTTGGAAATGATAAAATAGGCTACTAAGGAATACATGGCCTTGTCCCAGCCAAAAACGAAGCCGGCAGCACCTAAGATAAATAGGTTGAAGAACATAACAACCTCGCCTACGGAGAAAGAAGTTTTGCGGTCTAGGATAATGGCTGTAATCTCCGTACCATCCAGAGAGCCACCCTGCCTGATAACCAATCCTACACCAGCACCGGCAATAATGCCGCCGAAGATGGCTGCCAGGAAGTAGTCTTGGGTGATTTGGGGCACAGGCTCCAAAAATTCAGAAAAAATAGAAAGGGCTATGATAGATATTATAGTAGAAATGGCAAAGGTTTTGCCAATTTGCTTGTACCCAAGATAAAGAAATGGCAGATTCAGGACCAGCATGTAGACACCAAAGGGAATGCCTGTCAAATAGCTGGCCATAATGGAAATACCTACTATGCCACCATCAATAATGTTGTTGGGAACCAAAAATATCTCCAGACCAGCACTGTAAATCAGAGAACCGATAATCAGAACCAGATATTTTTTTATCCAGTCCATAGCGGTTTTGCGCCGGCGCAGAAGAGATACTTTGTTGTTATTTTTCATACTATACCACCTTTGGCTAAAAAGTTTCTTCCTATTTATTATAAAAGAAAAACCTTGCTATTGTCCAGTGATATAGAATGTATACAGCATTGCTATGCTTTAAGAATTTTTTTTGCCTATAGCTTTTCCTGCTTAAAAAGTGTAATATATATGAAGATAATTTCGGCGAAATGTATGTAATGCAGAGAAGATGGAGTGAATATAATGCGGGTAATAATTATCGGTGCCGGCAAGCTGGGCTATAGCATAGCAGAGCTGCTCTCTCAGGAGGAATACGATATTGTCGTAATCGACAAAGAGGAGGGGCAACTGGAGAACATTAAGGAGAATCTGGATGTTCTGACTATGGCTGCCAACGGTTCCAGCCCTATTACCATGGACAATCCTGATGTACAGGGGGCAGATATTCTCATTGCTGTTACAGGCAGTGATGAGGTAAATATGGTGTGCTGTATTCTGGCCAAGAAGCATGGCATAACTCATACTGTGGCTAGAATCAGGGATATGCAGTTTATGTCTGAGGCCAAGGATTATCTAAAGGCTAATTTTGATATTGATTTGATGCTGAACCCTGAGTATATTACCTCTATGGAGATTAACCGGATTCTCATGGTGCCAGCAGCCCTTAACGTGGAGGATTTTGCTGAGGGTAGGGTGCGGCTTTTTGAGACGAAGGTGGGACGCAATTCATCTTTAGCAGGTACCCCTTTGAAGAATCTGGATATACCAAAATCCATTTTGGCTGCTATGATTTTCCGAGATCATCGCATGATTATTCCTCATGGTGATGATTGCTTGCTGTCTCATGATAATGCTTATTTTGTGGGGGAAGCTGGCGCAATTGCTAACTTTAGCAAGAATCTGGTCAGAAGTGATGCGCGAAAAATCAGTCGGGCGGTGATTATTGGTGCTGGCCGAGCTGGCAGATTTACCGCTAGGATTCTCGATAAGCAAGGGGTTCAGGTGAAAATATTTGATATGAACCGGGAACGCTGCCGCTTGATTGCTGGCACCCTGTCCAGCCACAGCATGGCTATTCATGGTGATGGCACCAATATTGATTTGTTGCAGTCGGAGGGAATCAGCGATGCTGACATTATGATCTGTATGACGGATGATGATAAGCTGAATTTGCTGTTGGCCTTGATGGGACGGCATCTGGGGGCGGCCAAAACCATAGTTACGGTAAATAGATATGATTATATTGACCTAATGGAAAAGGTGGGCGTGGATATCGTATTGTCTTCACGCTTTTTGGCAGCCAGCGAAGTGTTGGCCTTTGTACGGCGAGGGGGCATTGTTTCCGTATCCCTGTTGGAGGGGGCCAAGGCAGAGGCTATCGAGGTTGTGGTTCAGCCGGGAGCCAAGGTAGCTGGCAAAAAGCTGATGGATGCTGCTTTGCCTAAGGAATGCTTGGTATGTGGCTATGTGCGGGATGAGGAAGCCTTTGTGCCAAATGGTAATTCGGTGCTGAATCCTGGGGATAGAGCCATTATAATTGTTCAGATGAAGCATTCGAAAAATGTATTGAAATATTTTCAAAAGGATTGAGTGACAGAATGAATAAACTGGTTCTGTTGTTAATGGGCCGAGTAATTCTCCTTTGTGGAGGCCTACAGCTGATACCTTTTTGTTATAGTCTATATCATGGGATGTGGCAAACTGTGGGGGCTTTTGCGGCGTCTATTTTGGCAGCCCTGCTGGCAGGCGTTATTCTGATAGGACGAGGCCAGGAGCCGGAGGAAAGCCTTAGCGTTTTGGCTGGAGCAAGATTTCTCTTTGTGTGTTGGTGGATAATGTCCATCTTTGGGGGGCTGCCCTATTATTTAGATGGGGATTTAACCCTGATAAATGGTATATTTGATAGTATTTCTTGTTTTACTACTACAGGTGTTATGGATTTGCCTTACAGGGCCGATGAGGCGATAATCCTATGGCGCAGTCTGTCCCAATGGCTGGGAGGCTATATGGTCTTGCTGCTGTTGAGTACGGTACTGCCTGGCACCAGTGGCTGCTTTGGCACGACATTTATTATGCCGGGCAGCTTGCGCACTGGCCCTATTACTTTGCGGCGGATAAACCGTACCTCGGTAAAAATTCTGCGTATTTATATTTTAGTAACTGTTTTAGGTTTTCTTTTGTATATGCTTAGTGGCTTGGAACTTTTTGATGGGGTTAATATGGCTCTGGTGACCATATCCACAGGAGGCTGTTATACACCGGCTGCTGATATTAGCTTTAGTGGCTGGGTGGTGGTTACGGCGCTATTGGGAATCGTGGCTGCTGGCTGTAATGTTTTTATGTATTGGCAGGCCTTGGATTTCAAGGAATGGCGGTTTATAATCCACACTTGGAAAAATAGTGAGATGCGGCTTTTTGGTCTGATGGTGGCAGCCTTTACAGGGATTATAGCCTTGCATCTCTATTTGGGTGGATTTTACAGCTTGCCAGATGCGGTGAGCAATTCCCTGTTTCATGTAGTTTCCTTTGGCTGTACCAATGGTATTATGGCAGAGAATATGTATCATTGGGATGATGTAGACAAATTCTTTTTGATGTGTATTGCCTTGATTGGTGGCTGTATGGGCTCTATTTCCGGAGGTTTCAAAATATTTCGCCTGCAGGTGTTGTTGAAAAGCTCTTTGGCTGAAATGAAGCGTACTTTGCATCCTAATATGGTAGTCCATATTGTTATTGATGGGCGGACAGTGCCTCAGAAGATTATTGAGCGTATTCTGGGGTATTTCTTTATGTTTTTCCTGTGTATGCTGTTTTCTTTGCTGGTTTTGTCCTTGACGGGATTGAATATGCAGCAGACTATGGATATGACCATTGCTTGTCTTACCAGTTCTGGGCCAATGATGATGTTTCATCTTGATGCTCAGGAGGTTCGGATGCTGCCGGATTGGGCCAAGCTATATTGTAGTTTGCTTATGATTATTGGCAAGATAAATATTTTTACCTTCCTGCTTCTGGCTCATGGAGCTTGGACAGGATTGAGAGAAAGGTATTGGTAGGTGGGGTAAATGAGTCTAAAGGTTATTGCATATGTGCTAAGCCAGCTGCAATTTGCGGTTACCCTGTCCCTAGGTGTCCCCTTTATTATGGCCTTGTATTGGGGGGAAGCCTGTGCTATGGATTTTGCTGGTACAATGCTGATAAGCTTTGGGGTAGGTGTAGCCCTTAGTAATTATGGCGAGCTGGAACATGATAGCCTGACCATTCGAGAGGGTATTGCGGTTACAGGCATTGCTTGGTTTATTATTCCTTTGCTGGCTTCCCTGCCTTTTTTGGCAGGTCATTATTTGAATCCTATTGACAGTATTTTTGAAGGGGTATCTGGGTTGACCTGTACGGGAGCTTCTGTTATTCAGAATTTGGATGCTGTGCCAAGAAGCATTATTCTGTGGCGCAGTATTACCCATTGGGTGGGAGGCTTGGGCATTATAGTTATTTATATTGCCATGTTTCCTCAGACAGGCAGCGGCGCCGCCAAAATGTTTAATGCAGAGGGGGCAGGGCCTACAGAGATGCGGGTGGTGCCTAGAATGAAATCCACAGCTAATGCCCTTTTGCTTATGTATGTGTTTTTTTCTGTTATCCTAACTACCTTGCTGTTACTGTGTGGTACAAGTCTTTTTGATGCAGTGAATCTGGCTATGTCGGCTATAGCTACAGGTGGTTTTGCTACCACTAATGGCAGTGCAGCAGATTTTCACAGCCTGCCTGTGGAGCTGGTGCTGATTATCTTTATGCTAATCGGCGGTGGCAATTTTGGCTTGTATTTTTTGGCTTACAAAAAGGGTTATAAGTATATTATTAGAGATACAGATCGGAAGAGC
>ERZ507097.18-NODE-18-length-98117-cov-34.951_pt1 | contig 98117 bp, 108 predicted proteins | sample MGYA00512293_ERZ507097 | MGnify/ENA metagenome assembly ERZ507097 | reverse complement strand
AAACCAAGGTAATCAAGAACGCTCTGAATACTGGTCTTACCAAGAATGGCGCGTCCAACACTTGTCAATGCAGTTAACGCGGCACGATCAACACCTGTGAAATAAGGGAGTTTATCTGCTGCTGTAGCTAGTGCCGCTAGAGCAGTGAGCGTAGCGTCTGCCGCTTGCTTTCCATTAGCCAAATCATATGCAGCCTTGACAGCTTTCGGTGTGGCGGCCAGCACTTCGGACGTACTGTTAGTGGCACTACTGAGCTGAGTGATGCCTTTCGCTGTCAATGAAGCTGTTGGCACACCAGTGATCTGATTCCAGGGATGTGTATGACTGGATGGTGCCTTTCCGGCTGCTAGATCGTATGCAGCTTTAACCGCTTTTGGAGTTGCAGCTAATGTTTCAGAAGTGCTGTTGGTGTCGCTACTGAGCTGAACTATCCCTTTTTGTGTCGTGGTTGCATCCTGGGCTGTATACTTCCCGTTAGCCAAATCATATGCAGCCTTGACAGCTTTCGGTGTGGCGGCCAGCACTTCGGACGTACTGTTAGTGGCACTACTGAGCTGAACTAATCCCTTTTGCGTTGTGCTTGCATCCTGCGCCGTATACTTGCTTTTCGCCAGATCGTAGGCTTTTTTAACTGCCAGCGAACTCGCAGCAACATCACTTCTGGTACTGGTTACAGAGTCTGAAATATCAATGCCGATCGTGCGGTTGATACGCTCGGATGTATCAATCATCTCTTGAGTAATGGTAGATACGCCAGCAGGGATATTCACCGTACAAACCAGCAGTTCCCCATCACCTAACTGATATGAATCGGTATAGGTTCTGGCAACAAATTCAGCTGCATGAATATGTGACGCGGTATTCACCTGATAGGTATCTTCTCCAAGAAGGTATCTTCCCTTCAGCACAATTGCATATTTCTTGCCTGCGTTAAGTGCAAGAGAGATATCCTTACGATGCTGAATAGTTACCTGGTAGAATTCACCAATATCCACTGACGCCGCGCCAGCGGTTTTATCTCCATCCACTGAGGTGATTAACAGGTTCATTCCACCGCCAGGCTTAGGCAAGAAACCAGCATAAAATCCTGGGTCAACAATTCCCCTGAATTTTCGGTTTAGAGCGGCTGACAGATATGGTTCGTGGTATTGCACATCAGCCACCAGAGCCAACGACTCGGGTGATGGGTAAGTAACCGATGTAACAACTGTAACGTCATTCATCAAGCATATCCTTATGCTGTAGTCGAGTTTATGGCCATAACTGCGGTATATGTTTTGCCCACATACAGCGAGTCTTCTTGGACACAAATAATGGCGATTGGCTTATTCTCGTTATCCAGAACAACCAGAGTGTTGAATGGGTAGTTTTTCCCTTCCTGCAACTGACTTTGATCAAGGTCCATTCGGACAGTAATTATCCCGCCTGAGTAGGTTGGAACGAGGTTGATGGTGCAAAATTGACTGGTCAGTTCTGCCAGATCGAAAGCCTTTGGCAGTTCTCCAATCTCATAAGTGCCATCTCCTTTCTTAGTAACCAGTGAACTGGTACCGAAAACGGCCTTGCTGATTAAAAATCGAGAGCCTTTGTTAATGGACGATTCAGCGCGCCGCTGATAGTAATAGTCCAACAACTGACTCTTATAGAGGTTTGTTGAGACGTCAGACATGATTTTCCCTAATCAATGTTGTGAAGCCTCATTGTAAGATAAGTAACTTGTCACCCCGCCCTGCGGACGGGGTGATTGTCACGCATCGCTATCCAACAGCAAATCATCTGCGCGGGTGCGATCAAACGTAGGCGTTGCTTTCACAATAGTGCCGCCCGGCGTTGCAGTGATCGGGGCGTTAATCAACGTAACTTCAGTAAGCGAAGTTGTATCCGAAGTTTCAAACCAGCAGAATGCTTTTTCGGTATCAGAAATCTCATTCAAAGTGATCATGTCGGCCTGTTCATTTACAACAACCGACAAATAGAGCGTAAGCCCATCAAACACTATATGCAGTGGCAGTAGAGGCTTTACGAACTGATTAAACTTTCTGAGAATTTCTTCTGTAATTGCGGACTGATCTATCGTTCCAGTAATACCCATTGTCCGGGCCAGGTCGTTTATGGGAATACTGATCATTCCTCTGGAAGTCAGAAACATCTCACCGAATGTGCCGCCGGTAGTTTCCAGTGTGCTTTCTGGAATCAGGACCGTGCCATAGGGATGACGTTCAAAGTCCACCGGAGCATATATGGGATCCCATAAAACCGATATACCGTTAAATTCGCGATAAATTGTCTGGTTTATAGGGCGTTCAGTACCCTTAAAATGGATCTCATCAAACCGCTGTTGTAACAACATCGGAACGGAAGATGAATTCGACGTTCTGATAGTAAAAAACTGGCCAAGTTCATTTGTCCTGGTCTCCAGATCCTCCTTGCTCATGGAGAAAATAGACTTCCGGTTGGTAATTCGCTCCAACCATGGGTCAACAAAGGTGTCCATCATTGACTGAACCAAATCAGCCAATGATTTATAGAGCAATGACTTTTGCTTAGCTGATGTAAGCCGGTTATTAAACCAGGAACGTTGCATCACTCCTCCTCATACGAAATATTGAAGGTGGAGTTTCCTGTATCCAGATAAACGAAATCGTAAAAGCCGTTGGACTCATTCCACTCGACAAACTCCAGATAAAAGTCGCGGAAATAGCCCAACGTTTCGATAAACGCCCAAACGTCTTTTTTCTTAATCAGGATGTACTTTCCGACGCGGTTCGGATCAAAGAAAGTTGAGTCGCGCCCAAATTTTGTTTCCAGTGCCGACTTCAGCTCATCGGTCACGTTCTCAATGGTCAGGCTTGCCGATATCCGTCCGGTGATGGTTATCTTAAATGGTAGTTTTCTGACCTCTTTATAAGAGAATTTCTTGTTCAGTTCATTCGGTACCTTCTTAAAGGCAGTCAGGATCATTTCTTCAAGCTCTGACTGGCTTTTATTTGGATGCCATCCTGAAATAAATATCTTATTGATATTCTGAACATTATAAGCACCATCTAATTTCTCTTGCTGGCCTTCGCCCCATGCCTTTACCCAGGACAGCCCCGGGATGTTACGAACCAGAAAATACGTATAGTCCCCGCCCCATACAACCTGATCATCATAGGCAAGGTAATATTGTGCACGGTTACGTGTGATCTCCGTTGTTTCAGCATCGGTACCTGCGGTTATAGGTGTCGTTGTCTTAACTGAAATCAAATTAGCTAAATTAGCCGCAGAATCGACAGGCGTCAGGTTTTGGCCAGCAACCAGGGTTATATCGCCGTTGGTGCACCATACCTTAAGCGTAATTGTCGAGCCTTCTGGCGGTATTTGCCCAATTAGCCCATCGCCGAATCGAACACCCAACTGTTCGGATGGTTTATAAAACTCAACGTAGACCTGGCTTTTACTACCAGCTAACCGGAACATTGTGCTGGAAGACCACTGCGTGGTCTTACCATCGGTCGTCACGAATACTTCCAGCTTATAGCAGACAGCAGTGAGAGCCTTTGATAACACGACTTCCAGAAATTCTTTGGCTGCCGTAACGGTATATGTCACCTCCTGGATTTCCAACTGTGCCACTTCTACCGTACCGGTGCCGTCAACCAACCTGCATACATCCATAGTCATGTAAGGGTACTGGTCGTCAGATATTAAAGGCGTGTTTTTGGGGATTACCGCTGGAGCATCTTCACTTGTGGCTGTGATCTCAACCATCCCGGATGACGGTGTTGGCTTGGTACCAACGTAACTATTCGTTTCTGCCGCTGCCAGGATAGAGGAACGCCGCGTCGCGGTCGATATAAAGCCTTCAGCCAGTGCCGCATCGGCATACTGAAAGCACCTGTAGACAATCTGGGTAATAAACAATGTCAGCATCGAGACAAATTGAGAGCCGACAAACTTCGACCAGAATGAATCTTTCTCGACAAGCTCTTCAAACTCTGCACGAATACTGTCTTTAGTCGGTGTTGTTTTACTCATAGCACCACGTCCTGTGTGATAGTTATATCCCTGATACGAATGGATATTTTCAACTTATCAAAAGCATCTCCCTCGGCTACTGACAAGCCAGAAATCGGTATGTCAGGTAAATCTACCGTCAGTTTTTGCAACAGCATTGCCTCAACCGCAATTTGAACATGCGACAAGTTGGTCGGTTCGTGTTTAAACTGCGGTAAAACATTGCCCCATGACGGATCTCCGTATACCTCACCCTGATAAGTGTTTAGCCACTCATATAAACGAGCGCCCCAGGCCTCCTCCTGGGACTCATACGTTTTTACGCCGGATAACTCCAGCGTCAGCAAAGGATCAATTTCGTTATTGTTGGCCATCAATCAACTCTCGCGTAGTCATTCATCAACGGATCATCAATTGACAGTGGTACCGTGCGCATAACGCCCGGCTGAGGCGTGCTGACCTTTACGACAGTTCCCTGGCCTTTCGCCGAGTCTTTGGTGTGCTCTTCAATCCTGGCAAGCAATGAGGTCATCTGCGCAAACAGCCGCTTCGTTTCACCATCAAGTGAAACGGTATTATCAGCCAACTGCATTGTCGGCTTGGCACCGGAACCGCCAAGGTCACTAATAACCTGCCCGTCTATCTGCATACGACCGGTTGGTTGCTGCAAATCGTTGGCGGCAGTCGTCACCTGGGACGTGGAGGCTGGTTCAGGCGCATTATTTTTCCGCATCCCCGGCGAGTTGCGGAGTTTATCGAATAGTCCATCAATCCCCATTTGTGCGCCGAGTTGGTCAAAGTAACTTGAGTTGCTGGCCACCGGACGCGCCTCTTCAACTGGCATCGGAGTATCAACATACACATTGCCAGCTGCTGTTGCGGTCCCCTTCCCTCGTGCACGTTCTTCGAGCGTTCCCTGAACGACTTCCCGACGCATACCCCGGCCATTCATGAATTTGTTGACCAGATCGTTAACGCCAACAGCATTGCCGATTTTGTCTACCAGACCGCCTTTCTCAAACGGGCTATCACCAGGGGTAAACGCCAGACCAGTAGACTGATCGATAACGGCGTTATCAGGCAGTTGTCCCCTCACTCCATATTGCGCCCCACCCTGTGCTCCTGCCCCAGGTGTATAGATTTCACCACCTAAATAGCGAGCACGATGAGTATTGACCTTGATCGCGTACTCACGGTTTTCCTTCGATAAGTCACCGGTGCCTTTTTTCCACTTATTAATAGTGCCAAACCCAGCGTTATATGCAGTGATGGCCTCGTTTAAGTCTCCATTGGCTTGCTTCAGATACTTGCTCATGAGAAGAGCCGCAGCTTCTGCCGATTTCACAGGATCAAACGATTCACCTTCAGCTAAGCCAGTCTCTTCACGAGCAATGCCCGTGAACTGAAACATTCCTAGAGCACCAGTTTGGGATTTTGCGTATGGATTACCACCAGATTCAGTTGCAGCAATCGCGTAAAGAGTGCCTTCAGGAAGACCATATTTATTCTCTAGTTCAGCAAAATACGGAGCTAACTTATCGAGATTTGCCTTACCTTCAGCGCCAAGGCTTCCGACTTTTACATCTAAGTTGCCATTATTGTAGGTATCAGCAGCTTTCTGAATGTCATTCCCAGTGCCGGTGGTATTACGCGACGATGATGACGAGCTATTTTGTCCAATAGCTGAATCAATTTTCCGCACCGCGCTATTGCCCGTTTCTACGGCATTTGCATTGATAATCTGATTGGCAGTTTCTTTAACTGTTTTATTGCTATCTTTCGCCGTGTCCAGTGCCGCATTTATCACGCGGGTAGCAATATTAGTCTGTTTAGCATCGGATTCAGTTTTAGAATCAGATGTCTCCTGGTGGCTATTAACCGGAGCTTTTAACTCTGGAGTGATTTCTTTTGCATTAGCCTCGCCGATCGGATTGGGTATTTTTGATACAATCATTGCCGCAGGGGTATTTTTAACGGCATCAACCGCTGCATCTAATGCTTTACCGGGTAAATTTTTAACCCCATCCCAAATATTACCAGCCGCCTCTTTAATGTGTTTCCCTGGGTTCTTAATGAAGTCAATTGCACTATCAATTGCATCACTGAAAACCTGTTTCAGGTTATCGACAGTAAAGAAGTCTTTTATGGCATCCAGCTTTTCAAGCAACTTATTAGATGTATCGCTAAACCATGCTGAAACAGCATCACCAATCTTTGCTGTGTAATCATCGAACTTGGTAGAAATGGTGTCGCCAAGGTTAGAAATATATGTTTCTAAGTTGGTAACCCCGCTATCAATGGCCTGGGCAATACTTTCCGTCGAAAATGATTGCAACATATTGCCGATATCCTCAAATCCAAGTGATTTGAGAACATCACCAATAGCGCTGCTAATACCAGATACCAGTCCCCCCAAATCAAGAACATTGGCTAACGTATAAGCGGCTTTTTGCTGGAATGATGGATCTTGTCCTGATTTAAGCCCAAACGCTCGACGTTGCGCTTCTGTATCATTCCAACCGGTTACCGCATCATAAATACCTCCAGCCACTGTGCCGACTAGGGGAATTGCGCGTAACGCCCCTTTACCAACTGCCTTTAATCCAAGTTTACCTGCTGCCCGGGCAGCCAAATCTCCGCCTTCATGAGCGAGAGTCTTCTTGCCACCACCGCGTAGCATTCCTACAAGTTTCTTTGCCCCCAGAGCGCCAAAAGCGAGTGCTCCAGCTTTTTTCAGCATGCCACGCCCCATTAACAACGACGCGACGCCACCGGCCCCCTTCCCTAACAGGCTAAATAGTTTGGACAGCAAGCCGCCCTTCTTTTTACCGGTGTTTTTGGCTATCTGATCAAGGGCGCGGAGAATCTTGTCATTGCCCTCTTTAATTTCGCTGGTCTGCTCCTGAAGTTCCTGAACCGTCCGTTTTTGGGTGTTAACCTGAACGACATCGGCACTATTTTGCGATTTACGCCTAAAAAAACCTTTTCTACGGCTGTTATCGTCATTGCCACGAATCACATCGGCAATAGACTTTCTGGCACCATTAAGCGATCCACCAACTTCTTTTGATATCCCGCCAAGCTCCTTCCCTGCTGCCCACAATGGACCAGCAACGGCATAACCTAACGCATCGACGGCACGAGTCTCTGAAGGGTTACCTATGCCTTCAGCTACTTTTGACAGTTTTTTTAATAAACCTGATTCAGCATTTAGACGCTCATCATCCTCTTTGCGCCTAGCCTTTTCAGCACGTTCAGCACGGGCATCTTCCGCTGCGGCCTTACTCCCTGACTTTCCAATAAAACGACCACGCGCATCGCGTTGGTTTTGGCTTTTTTGCGCACCGCCTTTTTGACCGAACATTTCGCGAGCGTGTTCGGCTGCTTCGGTCCGTTGCGCCTTTACATCTTCTGTTATAGCCTTCTTGCGTCGTTTTTTACCCTTTCGCGTAGTTGATTTGGCCTGCGGTTCCTGTAGAGCAACATCCTCCTGAACTACACGAGAAACGTCCCCTAAATTAAGCCGTTTCATTGCCTCAACAATAGGGTCCACTGATGGCGCATTGGCCACAAAGTCTGGCCGGGAATTTTCGATTGTGCGATTTAATGCCGACACACTGCGAGAGACAGGATCAACTGTAGCAACTCGCCCCCCTTTCAAATCTTCAACGGCTTCCCGAATACCTGCAAGCTCTTCCAGCTCTTTTGCGCTGGCGGTTTCAACCGTCCTTATCACATCGTCAATGTTGGCGTTTTTTCTTTCCATGATCTTATCGCCTACCGCTTCGGTTTAAGTTTTTCTTCCAGTTTCTCCAACAGGAAAAACGCATAGGATTCAGTGAGCCTTTCAGCGTCCTGAATCGGTATACCCCCATACAAAACCAGGTTGGACACTAAGGTCTGATAGCTTTTCAATCCCCACCTGTGGAATGAAGTCGGTAGCCCGAAAGGGCACCCACAGACGGGTATACGCACCCTCTGTGGACTCCTTTGTATCCTGGTTTGGGCATTTGTGCGGCGGGAGACGAAGACGCATTTCGCCTTTATCGATGTAGCACGGTAAACCATGTTCGAGCTTTTCATGAGCCAGCCGGATGTGTGCCGCCAGCTTCATAAATTCAGTATCAATGGCCATCCGTTTGATCGTTTCATAACGACGCTCAGCCTGCTCTTCACGAGTACCGCTAACATCGTTATAAAGTTCACACTGATAAGCGAATTCCCAAAAACGCAAATCAACGATCGCTTCTTTGAATTCCGCGTCGTCTTCAGGTGGCAATGCTGCACGGCGCATCTCCAGCATTTCCATTGCCCAACCATCAAGCGGCACGATACGCCATTGATAAGGCACGCCCTCTACAGACACCTCAATATCGTCAATGAACGGTTCCACTTCCAGGACCTGGATATCTTCAGCCAGAGCATTCATATCGCAATCGTAATAATGCTCTTTACCGCAATGTTTACAGGTGTAGGTGAATGTCTCGACCGGTGTTTCACGGGAGCCAGTAAATATCCACCATAACGCGGTAATCCGGTCCTGCGCCGTCCATGTCAGGGGATCATATTTCGCGGGTTCAGCCAGCAAGGCTTTTAAATACGCCGTTGTCTGTTGTTCTTGTTCCTCCGGTGTTATCGAGTTGAAACGCATCGCATCAGCAATATTCGGCTGACGGAACTGGATCAATTCAGTTGGCCGCGATGGTAGCGGGAAAAGAGGTAAAAGCATCCTTGCTCCTTAATTCAAAGAGAAAAGCTAAAGCCCAGAAGGGAAGCCAAAGAACTTGAGGATTGGTTAAACGTGCTGTGCAATGCGAAGGTCATTGGGAATGACTTAAATTCAGTAACCTGATCTCGCGCATAGGTGACATCGCCGGTAGTGACCGGGAATACCGTCATCTCATTTTCCAGTTTGGTTAAGCCGGAAGACAGCAACCGATAAATACGCACATTGAGCAAATATTTAGACGGTATATTCCCGGTACCGTCCGGATTGATCACCCGACTTTTTGCCGTATTAAACCAGTCAAAAACAAGGCCATCACCGGTATCCCTGACCATCATTGTTATCTGCCCAGGCGAACGCTCCGTTGGTTGAAGGATATTCCCTCCGCCGATTTTAATCGTTTCATATTCGATGCTGTAATCGTGGTAGGTAATGTCTTTGGCAAAGAAGTCTGCCCCCTCCAGTCCATCAACTTCGACAGAGAACTGCCATCCTTGCGCGAACAACATTTTGTTCATGATGATTGACGTCAGCTTACCAACTTCCCGCTCACCAACGCCGGAGCCAAATAATGTCGTCGTTAATGCCGAAGATACATAAGACTTTACTGAAGCAACATTAAGCCCCATATCAGCTCCCTCACTTCAACATGGATGAGAAAAGAACAATTCCCGGGATAATTGCCCTTGTTGCGCTCATTTTCTCTTCCAGATCCAGCTTTCGCTGATACAGCGTATTCTCGTCGGATAAATTGCTGGCATCGAGTTTCCCCGCGATAGATATTCTTCGCAGGCGATCAGTGTTAGGTATTGCGATTAGCACTTCCAGATAGTCAGAAAGTAACCCAATGATTTCAGGTGGCACTTCCCCATTATCCAGATCCATATCACGCAAATTAGCCAGATATGAAACATTCAGTGGGAATACCGCTCGATGGGTATCTTCAAACTCGATATTCCCATCGTAAACGTCGGAGTAGACAAGATCGCCGGTATGATCCGTAACCGATACGAGCGCAAGAAAATCAGCAGGGCAAGCAAGTGATTTACAGGTCTGATCAGTGAAGCGTATCCGCTTGATGTGTCCCGCCCTATCCTGGTAGGTTCCCAATGCTTTTCTTAGCAGGGATTCCAGTAAGGCAGGTTCATCCGCAATCAAAGGTGTGAAGCGGGATTTGACGTCTTCGAGTAATTGTCGTGGTGTCATTGAAACCTCGTAGAATCTGGTGTGTTAACCGATTCTACGAGTAGTCATTTGTGACAGGTCATTTTGCGCGCTTCAGGCAGCCATCTTCAGGTGCCGCGTTGAAAAGCTCTGCGGCCTTACGTAGCGTAAATGTTGCGATTTTTTTTCCGTCTACGTATGCATCGAATGTTTTAACTTCCATATCAGGGGTATCTGACCAAAAACCATACCAGTAACTATCACCCACAGAGGAACCGATAGAACTGATAGGATATTCATCATCACCAACTTTCAGCGTTATTTGTTCTTTTTTAGCCTCAAATGACTCACCGCCAGGTTCTGTTTTCATGAGAGTGAGTAGTCGTGTTCCTACTTGATTGGGATCCGTATTATTAAATCCAACATCGCACTCAAATGTAAGCGTATAATTATCTTTGCTGGAAACAGCATAAGAACGAACACCATGAGTCTCGCCGGTTGACCATTTGCTTACATTTGCCATTGATGAAAACGGAGTAAGCAAAGCAATAACTAGTAAAAATCGTTTGATGCGCATTAATTTATCTCCTTTGGATATTAATATTTTAATTAGTTAACCACCATATATTCACCATTCATAGGGTAAATTAAGCGCTTTTAAACCTTGCTGGAAAGTATTAAGAGATCCGTTTTTTTGTTGTTCCATTTTTTCGCGTGCAGCTTTCTCATACTGCTCCATCCGTTGGTTATACTCTTGCAATTCCTCCGGGGAGAGGTTTCCCATTGGGGAGTTTGTACCCGGCCCCCTGGCCCGTTCTTCAAGCGTACCCTGAACGTTTTGATGGCGCATTCCCGGTGAGTTTCTGATTGAATCAATGCCATTTCTTCCAACGTCTTCTTTATTAACGGCATTGCTCGCCACCAGCACACCCCAGCTAGGAATAGCAAAATCAGGAGCGGTTTCGCATGCCTTTACCATATAATCGAAAGAGCTTCGATTGATCTCGTTTGCGTCGGGATTTAACAGGCGAGAATATTGATATTTAGCATTTTCGTTGGTTGCGACTTTATACAGTTCTTGCTGCACCATCGCTTCAGAAAGTTTAAGGCGTTTCATATCTGACAGTAACTTCTTGCGCATGGATTCGTCTTGACTGACAGCAAAGCCGTAAACGTGCCCAAGGTATTTCGTATAATCGGTACAAATCTCCTTTACGCTTGATGCTGCATTAACAGTCCCAGCCATAAATAATAACGGTAGTAATAGTTTTCTCATTATAACCTCACCTGCCTTATAACTCATTTAGGGTACATATTTTCGCCTTTAAAAAAAAGAGGTTATTAGATCCAGTTGTGTATTTACTAATCAGATAATGCTCTAATAGATTTGTATTTTTAAGTCGCGAATGCTATCTTTTCGCATCATATTGACCTTTTAATCGTTCAGGCTTATAGTTCCGCCGTCGTAGCAAATTCTGCGACCGGGTTTAGCAGCCTGAATGATTGTGCGGACAGCCGCAGATATCCGATATTGCGGTATTTTTGTGTCCGTAAAACCGCGTTACGCCCAAATTATGGTGGGGCGTGATGGGGAGGCTTCGGCCTGCTGGTTTCACAATCGCCAGTCTGCTAACCCCGTCACGTCCTGCCACCTGTTTAGCAGCGGGTAGCAGGTTGTTAAACCTGATTGTGAGGCCGTAACTATGGTTAATGCCAATCCTTGCGCACGCCCAGAATTCATCTGGCGTTTCTATTCCTGTAAAAAACACCACTATCACTTCGTTATCGCAGCAACTGAAGACGAAGCACGCTCTCAATTGCCTGATGGCCCCTGCATTTTTACTGCCCGTTTTTCAACTGACTCGCGCAATTCACTTAGTTACTGGAGCCTCCCCTTCTCTGCCAACGTTCAGGGGGGTTTATGAAAACACCTCTCGTCACCCGTAATGAAATAGCCGAAGCGATCGCTTTGCATACAACCTGTATGCCGACACGGGAGATCCCCGGCGCAATTGCCAACTATTTCATGATAACCAGACGTTTTTATACCCGAACAGATAAGGCTGTGATCAACAGGCTACTGATAGCCGAGATCAGGGATTATTTGATTGAACAAGGACGTCTACGTTACGCAACAGTGGCAGCAGAAATGAGAAAGGAGGCGCGCAGAATGACCGGTAATAATTTGAATGTTGAAAAACCAGCACCTGTTGCTTCAGCTACGCCATCACCAGCAGTGCATGTTATCTCCAACACCGGAGACACAATCGACAGCCTGACACTGTTAAAGATGGTCAATGAAGCGCGTAAGTTATGTGGGGAACCAGAGGTTCGGAACAACAAATTCATCGAAAAAATACTCGATGAGCTTGATGGTGAGCACTACACAAAAAGTGTAGTGGAAAAAATGAACAAAACATCAATGCTTGTCATAACCATGACTTTCAAACAAGCCCTGCGAGTCGCCGCGCGCGAGTCAAAAGCGGTCCGCCGTTCGCTGATCGACAAACTGGAAGAATTGCAGCAGGCAAACTCCCCTGCCCCATCGATCCCCCAAACATTACCAGAAGCTCTACGCCTGGCTGCCGAGTTGGCAGAACAGAAAATGCAGCTGGAACAACAGCTGGTGGCCGCAGCCCCTAAAGTCGATTTTGCCGACCGGGTATCAGTGGCTAATGGAATCCTGATCGGGAACTTTGCAAAGGTCGTTGGACTTAAGCAAAACGCCCTTTTCTCATGGTTGCGCCAGAACGGCATTCTCATGGCTTTTGGTGCGCGCAAAAACGTACCGCGCCAACAGTACATCAACGCCGGGTATTTCACGGTGAAAGAAGTGGTGCTGGATGATGAAAATGGCTACCAGATACGGCTGACGCCCCAATTAACGGGTAAAGGCCAGCAGTGGTTGACTCGCAAGCTACTTGATGCTGGCTTGTTAAAACCAGTGGCGTCCTTGTCTTAACGTATTCAGACCAAGATTTGCCATAAATTACAGGCATGTGTACGATATGCCCAACCCTGTTTTTCAGGGGAGGCGCAACGTTATGCGGGGGTTATGAACTCCTGGATGCGTAGCCTCCAGACAGAAAAAACCCTCGCCACAACGTTGCATGGAGGCAACCAGCGAGGGCATTCCTTATGTCTGATCAACAAGAGGATAGCCGCAAGCAGTTGCTGTTGCAAGTGTGCGGAGCTTCGTAATGACTCTTCAAAAAGCTTGCAAGTGGATTGTGACCAACATCATTGTTCCTGTCATCATCGGAGCGTCAAGTTCTGTGTTGGCATCAGTGATTGCCTCACTTCTCCACATTGCATAACAACATTGGAGGGCGTTAGTTCCGCAGTGTAACAGCAGCGCGTTGCGCCCGAACAGGCCACAGGGTAAAACCTGTGGCCTTTTTCGTTTTAGCCAGCCACAAATCCACATTGAAAAACGCCTTATACAAAAAAACCTGCCAGCGAACTGACAGGTTTCTGAGCAGATCGACCAACCCGATCTGGATCGGACTGGAAAAATTTGCTCTAATAAATTTTGTTTTCTGAGTGCAAAGAATCACCATTTCGAGCTGGTGATTGAAGGTTGATGCAAATTTGGAGAAAAAATGCAACAAACATTCAATGCGGATATGAATATATCAAACCTTCATCAAAATGTCGATCCTTCAACCACTCTGCCCGTTATTTGTGGTGTTGAAATTACGACCGACCGCGCTGGCCGTTACAACCTTAATGCTCTACACAGAGCGAGCGGACTCGGTGCCCATAAAGCGCCAGCTCAATGGCTAAGAACGCTGTCAGCAAAACAGCTCATCGAAGAGCTTGAAAAAGAAACTATGCAGAATTGCATAGTTTCGTTCGAAGGCCGTGGCGGCGGCACTTTTGCCCATGAATTGCTCGCAGTGGAGTACGCAGGCTGGATTTCTCCCGCGTTTCGGCTGAAGGTAAACCAGACATTTATCGACTATCGAGCCGGAAGATTACAACCTGCTATTCCGAAGAGCCTCCCAGAAGCTCTCCGTTTGGCTGCTGACCTGGCAGAGCAAAAGCAACGGCTGGAGCAAAAAATGCTGATGGATGCACCTAAAGTCGAATTCGCCGAACGCGTTGCTACCGCCAGCGGGGTTCTAATCGGCAACTATGCCAAAGTGCTCGGCCTGGGCCAAAACTATCTCTTCACCTGGTTGCGTGATAACGGAATTCTGATCGCAACCGGTGAACGCAGGAACGTCCCCAAACAAGAATACATATCCCGTGGGTATTTCACCCTTAAAGAAACCGTGATCGATACAAGCAATGGAAGCAGGATTTCTTTCACGACTCGTATAACCGGCAAAGGTCAGCAGTGGCTGATGAAGCGATTGCTTGATGCTGGTGTGCTGGTACCTGTCGCGGCAACGCGCTAACAGACGTAGTAAGAACCACCAGCATTGTAATGCTGGCTAAAGTCACTTTCCTGAGCTGTATAACGATGAGCGATTTTACTTTTTCTGGCTATGAATTGGCCTGCTTTGTAACACACTCCGGTCTATCCCGTAGCGCCGGGCATATCCTGTCGCAATGTGCAAATCTCGCGGCAACAACCAGTGAATACTTCATTCACAAGCCTCACCGCCTGATCGCGGCAGAAACTGGTTATAGCCAATCAACCGTCGTTCGTGCATTCCGTGAAGCTGTAAACAAAGGAATTCTGTCTGTAGAGATTGTTATCGGCGATCACCGTGAACGTCGCGCTAACCTGTACCGGTTTACACCATCCTTTTTGGCCTTCGCACAACAAGCCAAAAATGCGCTGATTGAAAGCAAATTAAAGATCTCTTCAGCGGCAACCAAGGTTAAAGCTGTTCTCGCTAAGACATTGGCTTTATTTAATTTTTTATCCACACCCCCATGTCAAAATGATACCCCCTCCCCCTGTCAGGATGACGTGGCAATAAAGAATAAGAAGTCACAAGTTAAAAAAACAAAAAGATCAGTTTCCGGCGGTGCCGGAACGACCAGACTCAAAAAATTGATTTCATGGATCGCTGAGGCAAAAGCAAAGGCTGACAATCTGCGGTTATCCAAAAAACGCGCTCAAAAACATGAGTTCAAGCAGAAAGTAGAGGCGGCAGCGCGGAAATATGCTTACCTGAAGGACAAGCGTTCTCCTGATATTGGCGGGATATCAAACTTCGATAATCTGCCGCATTGCATGACGGTAAACGAAGCTCTTAATGCGGTTTTAGCCAAAAATAAAGATAACGAACAATGGGGTATACCGGCAGGATTCAGAGGGTGATAGATTGCTCTAATCTGGAGTCACCTGGCGTTTTCAGTTTGAGGTCGGAGATGCAATCTGATTTTTTACAGTTAGCGATCGCTTTTGCAGGATATGTTTGTATTGGCTTCTGTGTATACATGATCAGCCGAAAAATGCTTGTCGATATCGACCGCAAAGAACGAGCAGAGGAGATCTTAGTATGGATTTTCTTTGGCGCGGTCTGGCCATTAGGGATCATGTTTGCTGCAACATTTCTTCTGATGTGGATATTCACCCTTCCAGGTGATTTCTATAGAAAAAAAGCCAGACATTGATACAATCGTTGCGGGTGCTTGAGGCTATCTGCTTCAGGCATTACCCGAAAAGCAGATAGAAGAAAGCCCCAGATAACATTACGCGTCCTGCAAGACGCTTAACATTAATCTGAGGCCATATCTATGCTTAGCATACGTAGATTAGCCTCTTACCGACCAAAAGGTCAAGGAGAAGCAGGCTATGAAGCAGCAAAAAGCGATATTAATCGCTCTGATCGTCATCTGTTTAACCGTCATTGTGACGGCACTGGTAACGAGGAAAGACCTCTGCGAGGTACGAATCCGAACCAGCCAGACGGAGGTCACTGTCTTCACAGCCTACGAATCTGAAAGGTAAGAGACCTGGCGGGGAGAGATCCCGCCACTCTTCGTGTGTCAGGTATCCTCAATGCACCCTTTCCTCTCCAAATAAAAAAGCTCCCGAAGGAGCTTTAAAATACAAGGGATGACTCTTAATCCCAATCAATCCAGTTGTAGACGATACGAAGTGACGGGCGCACAGCAGCAGTCACATCTTCGGTACTAAAGTCGATTGCATCACTGTAGATTTTGCAGTCCAACATTTCAATTGTTGTAGCAGCTTTTGTCACAGCGTTAACCCCGGAAGATTTGGATTCAGGGGTAGCAGCCATCGTGATATCAACATAGTCCTTCGCCGCAATGCGATCTTTAATGAACTGAAGAATATCGCCTTCGATAGTCTCCACGCACTGGACCTGGATTTCCCCAGAGTTTCGAATTGGACCGTGCTGGTTGAACTTCACACCATTCGGACCATAGTCCTCCACATCCTCGCGGGTCATTTCAGGAATTTGCGACGTGCGAACCAGTACGCTGATATCTTCATGGCCTGCAAAAGTGAGCTGGAATTCAGAAGATACCAGTCGTTCGCCTTTGGCCGCGTTGGCAGTATAGCGGCCCTTAATAAATTTACGGTTTCCCTTAGTGTTATTGTGCCCCATATAAAATCCTTTTACTGGAACGCCCGAACAATATCGGAGCTGTTATATATCGAAGAACCGGTCAACTGGAGGTTGACGGTGTTTTTCAGGAAATGCCCATTGCTGTCCCTGGGCGCATCGAGATCGAAACTTATGTCCTGGATAGCGACATCAATGATGTTGATCCGGCGACCAATGTTTAGCGTCACACGCTCCGGGATTCGACCACCAATACTGGCATCTTTAAGTTCCGGGCTAATCATCGCTGACAATGCGGCGATAGCTCCTGAAACCTCCGTGAATGGGTCAAACAAAGCGATGAAAGTTACTGGCAGCGTGAAAGTCGGCGGTGTTCCCCCCTCCCAAACCATTAAGCTGTTCCAACGGGCCACCGACGTTGTTTCAGTGCCAACCTGCGCAAAACCACTGAAAGCACCAGCAACAGACCCCATGGACATACCGGTAAACGGCGCTTCCCAATTCTGGGCCATGTTCATTGCTGCCCCCTGGCTGATATATCCGGTAACCTGGTACTGAGAGTTCGTTAAAGTAACTTTCAGAAATGGCGATACACCGTCAGCCTGGCTGTAAACCCCATAAGGTATAGGTGCCATTCAAGTTAAAGGCCGGAGTTCTCCGGCCTCCTCCTTTAGCCAAGGCGCTTACGGCGCAGTTTCATTGACTTTTTGCGGGCAAGTTTTGCCGCGCCGGTCTGGGCTTTTCGACGCGCTTTTTTCAGCGCCGATTTTTGAGCCGCAGTCAGACGTTTTTTACGCAGGCGTTTACGGATGAGTTTGATCTCACCATTACGAACAACCTTCTTAAATGCTTCAGTCAGCATTTCATCAGAAGTGCCAGCAACAACAAACGCCGCTTCCAGTTCGTCGCGGTCGTCGCTATCTAAACCAGCGATAGAGGCACCAACATCAGCAGCTGCGTCGTCGTCTTCATCGTCAGCCAGTGCTTCGATCAGGTCATCATCTACACCGCATGCTGCGAGGAAGTCAGCAACATTTGCCCATGCTTCGTTATAGGCATCGTCCTGTTCTTCTGTAACTTCGGAGTCGTCGTCATCAGAGATACCAGCGATAGCCTGAACGAAACCATCAAGGGAGTCGAAAGTCAGATCACCGCTATCAGCCCAGGCGAAAACGGCGTCGGCCGCATCACTCAACGCATTCTGCATAGCACTTCGATTTGCAGCTTCCAGAATCATCTGGTGCGCCTGTTCGACGGTCCATTCTTTACCGTCTTTCCCTTCCAGGATTTGCTCAGGAGCCGGGGCAGATGGAACGTTATCGTTAGTCTGTGCCGCCGGTTCCGGATTATTATTGATAACCGGATCTGTTGGCGGTTCAGCGCTTGCTCGGGCAGACTCCATCAGCTGCACAGGATCAGAGTTCAAAGCGAAACGGGACAGTCCATTCCCCAAAAATGCCCCGGATTGAAAAAAGTTTTTGCTCATTGTATTTCCTTACTTAATAAGCAGCGGTACGCCCTGGATACGACGGGCTACGCCAGTCGGGCAGCAGGCCCAGACTACTTCCCATTTATCGAATTCCGCCTGCGTAACTTTCAGCACATACGGTTCTGTACCGTCAGCATCAGGATCACGAGGAGCCACCAGAGCGCCGGAGGCGACAAAGCGATCCAAAAGTTTGGTCATCCCTTTAGTCAGGCCAGACTCAGTAATGCCGTCCGGGTTATGCTTCATCTGTCGGGCTAACTGGACAAAGAAACGGCTGATTGCGTTCATCAGGGATGGGACGTGCTGGAAATGCAGATAGTTGTCCTGCGTGCAGCAAGTTAAAGCATCATCGATGATCATCTGGCCCGAAGTACCTACAGATACTTTATTGAGTCGGCCCTTGACCATAGCTTCTTCGTCCGGGGTGTCTTCCGGATACAGCGGTTGAAGTGATGCACGAGCAATGACGGCACGTTCTTCACCAGCCGGTGAGTAATGCCAACCGCCGACATCGGAGTTTTTCTTGACGCCACGAGCTTTCGCCGCATACGCCGCGCCAGACAGACCGAAGACCACGCGGGATTGGGTCCATTTGTCTTTGCAGGAGAACGGGAAATGATAGACAGCACAGCTTACATAATCGGTACCAAGTAAACCGGTATCTTCAACAGCAGAGATCGCTTCCGTGTACGTCAATGTCGGTTTGACATCAAAGAAGCCATCAATCAAGCGATCAGAACAGATATTACCTAACGCAGTGATCGCCGCATTGTCATAGCAACCCAGGCCGAGAACAGCGGTGTACATGTACGGCGCATTGTTCAGCACTTTCACCGCACGCAGGTAAGCAGCAGTGGAAATGTTCGACTGATCGCCGTTGGTACCGCCAGTGAACGCCAGCGATTTTTTATTTGTTACTTTCGCCGTCGAAATCAGCTCTTCATTAACAACCGCGCGCAGATATTTAGAACGGGCTTCCAGAGCCGTAGGCAGATAACACAAGCGGCCCATGTCATCTTTTGCTTCTTCCGCCAAAGACACAGTGTGTGTCTCCAGGGTCGTTACCACGCCGAGCGAAGTCGTCTGGGTCAGTTTCAGGAGGAAGCGTTCATTACCTGCGCTGTCCGCTGTTGCCGTTTCGATGGTTAACTCACGGGTAGGTGAAATACACGGATCACCATCATCAACGTAGATAGCAAAGGCTTCGCCGCTATCAAGTTCAATTTCAGAACCGTATGGCAACGCACTGTAAGCCGGTTCGCCTGATTCATCGAACATAATAATCGGGAACTTCGCATCATCCGGAACAGCACGAACAACATAACCTGACGTTTGCTGAATAGCTTCGTATACATGGCGAATTGGTTCGAACTGTGAGCCGGAAGACGGCTTCAGCGGTTCGCCGAGAACATCTTCGTAATTGGACTCAGTAACCGCAAGAACAGTAAACGGCTTGCCACGCGCAAATACGCCAATACCAGCCCACAAGCTGCTATTTAATGCAACACCGGTAGATAACGTCGCATCGGCATTGATCGGGCTAACAGCGACGCCGGATGCATTACCTAATGACTGTTGAATTGAATATTGAGACATAACTTTCCCTGTTATGCGCCCCGCACGGGGGCGCTATGTTAAACGGAGAACTTCCCCTGATTACTCAGAGTCACCGGCATCAATCGTGTCGCCGCTTATAAAGTTAAGCCCGCCTTTTTTGGCCATTGTCAGCGTTACACGAGTGAAGTAATCAGCGCCGTTGCGTGGGTGCATATCGTTGATAGCCGAACCCCACAGTGTGGTACGGTTGACCAGCGCCGGAGTGGTCGGATGCTGGAACGGGATAGCCGGGACAGCATCACCAGTCACGAAGCCTGCTTTACCCGGATTTTCATCACGGACGTAGCACAGCACATCCATCGAGCTGAACTGAATGTTCTCAGTCGTTAAGTTCTTACAAATACCAGCAGGTACTTCGTACACTTTCACGTTACCGAACAGGGTACCGATGTAGTGAACATACGGAGTCTGGATATAGTCTTCGGCTGGCTGGAAGAAATCCTTCGGCAACTGTTTGAAGAAAGATGCTGCATCAGCACCAGCAAACATCCCCATCGCACCAGAAGATTTAACGCGCTCAATAATGTCGCGATATACAGTCTGGAATTTGCCACGAATGATGGTTGCCCATACATCAAAGGACTGGTTAACCGGCAGAGCGATGTCAAAGGTGTCGGTCGCAAGAGTGCGCCAGATCATGATGCGAAGACGCAGCATATCCTGTTCATGAGACAGGTATTCCTTCAGGGTGCGGAACTGTAGGGAACCCAGGTCCAGACCAAATTCACGCTGTGCTTCATACGCCGCCTGTACCGTGTGCTCAGCCGCGATAACGAACTGACTTGGGAACAGGGTGTATTTCTTCATTTCGTGGTTGATCAGCGGGATCAGCTCAGGAGCGGCTTCAATATTGATTTCCGTCTCAATTGCGATCTCAGTGCCTTTATCCGGCGCTTTGGAGAACGACAGGGCAATCTGACCAATGTTGTAGTTCAGAGAGCAGGTAACAGTGATTTGCTCACCAGCAGCATTAGTAAACGAGTGAAGTAGGCTGCCGGAACCGTTATCAACAACAGACTTAATACGGTTAACGTAGATGTTAGTGCGACCTTTTCGGATTGGTACATTCTGGCCTTCGAAGTCTTCCATCTTGAAGGTTGCGGTTTTGCTGGTGCCATCGGAGCTTGCCACCAGCACATAGCGGCGACGTAACTGGCTGTACACACCGACGGATTGCATGTCCAGAACATCACCAGCAGCATAAGAACCAAAAGAGGAACCTGCCACGTTAAAGACTTCATAGATGTCGGACTGGTCACGCGTAACCGGAATGAAGGTACACGCATCAGCGGTAGCTGCCCCCAACTGAACAGGCAGGATCATCGCGAGGAATAAAGGCAGACGCATAACACCGTCAGAAACGCTCATCATCTCTGCTGCGACGGATTCCAGCATCGCTTTATTAGTGGCATCCATGCTATTGCGGGTGGACTCAATCAGGCAGTTTTCCAGCGTCTGGTGGCAGGAGGCCAGAATTTCCGGACGCGGCATAGATTTATGTGCTGCGGCGTAGTCAGCCAGTGCACTTGCCCACGCTGTAGCGATTTGAGCGGTGGCATTATCAGAGATACCCGCAAAAACCGGGTCTTTACGTGCAGCTTCAAGGATAGATGCGGCACGCGCGGCATCATCTTTAATGAATTGGTTATCAGTACCGAACTGCGCAGTGCTTGCCCAGCCAAGCACAGCTTTAGAGCGTTTTGCGATATCTGCAATACGATTCTGGTATTCGCGTAAGTTACTCAATTTACTCTTCCTTAAACACAAGGCACTTGTGTGAATCCCTTTTCGGAAGAGATTTTATTGAAAGTCACTTGTTGACTTTCTCGTGACAAGCAATTTTTTTATTTTTTCGGGAGGAGGGGAGGAAGGTAAAATCCAAGGTGAAATCGTGGCGATTTCACCTTGAAATTTTAGAGTATTTTACTTTAAAAACAGTCAGTTAATAGTGAAATTTGAATGGCGAAAGTTTAAGGCTTCGGCTTTTTATCGAGGCTCTTTCTAAGGATATGCCCAATCATCCTGTCGAGTTCTTCCTGTAACTCTTTTGAGAGTCGATTAAACTCATAAGAAAATGCACGGCCTTTCACGCGCTTCCTTGCAAAGCGATCCTTGTCCTCAAATTTCCATAATTCAGTAACTACGGACTTATCTTTAGAACCTTTATCCGTGAGTAGTGAGGCTTCCTTTGTTATCAAGCGCAGGATTTTATTTTTAACTTCATCTTCGGCCATTTCTTCAATGGATAAGATGTCGTTTATTTCCGGGGATATGTTTTGAATAAGCTGATCAAACTCTAAATTCTTGTTCCCCATTTCGTCGCCAACAGCACAAAGCGTTTTGTAGTCCGAAAAGGTTAATTCCGACTGCACAGGGAAAAGGGCGACTAATTCTTCCGGAGCACTCGCTGCCTGGAGAGCACGCGTGACCTTCGCCTGAGACAGCCCTTCTTTGGCTGCAATATCCTTCTGACTCATCCCATCATTTTTCATTCGCATCAAACGCAGACCTATTTCTCGAATGCTGTGCTGCAATGCTGTCTGAACGTCTTTCGCTAAATTTTGCACTTCCTGAACGCTGATCTCCTGGTCCGTGACTAAAACCCGCAACCCTACGTTCTCTAAGATGGCAGAAGCTCGACGCCGGGAACCATCCAAAATTTCAATTTTCCCTGTAGCCCGTCTGACACCTATTGCAGGGTAAAATTGCTGATGCTTAATAGTGCTTCGGATACTTTTTAATGATTTTGGCGTAAGAGATGCCTGGTCACGCCCGTTGTTATGCTGATCAACAAAGGTATCGCTTTCTACCTGGTTCGGAGGTATTACCTCTTCAATAAATGTGGCCTGGCGACCAGTTGATAACTTGAATACCTGCTCGACTCGATCGCCAGAGGCTGAAGAACTATCAAATCCGCTTAATATTGAAGGATTAAGGGTTCGCCCAATTGTTGGTCTGTTTTTCTTTGACATGGGGGTTTCTTACTCCTCAGTTAGATCTGATAAATTCAATACGGTCAAAAACTGCTTTAGCAAAATCTTCCGCGGCAATTCGCGCGTTCTTCAATGCATCAGCACTACCAACATACGTTGCCGGGTTAGCTGAAATAACAGTGTCAAAAGACTCGCCGCAACGTTCAAAACCGTCAAGGCGAGGGAGGACGACATCGAGCATATCCCCACCGAACACTTCTTTAGCCAGGCTATGGCAATACTTATGATCTGCCTTGTTACTCAACTTGGACATAAAACCAATGTTAGTCGCAAGCTGGCACTCGCAGCCTTCATCCGAAATGAGTTTCACCAACTCAGGAAGGCGGGCAACGTATTTAAGCGATGAGTGGAAATCGACAGTTGCTGGCGGCAGAGGTGTAAACAGTATATTGGCCGAGGCCAAAGCATTTTTCAGGAAGGCGTCAAGGTGAGGACCACTATCAACGAGGATAAAGTCATAATCGCTCTTCAGCTTATCAATCACATTTTCTTTCAGGACAGCATGGATGTTCTGACCCGGTAGATGCTCATTGCACAGCTCTCTCCAATCGGATGCAATAAAGGCATCGTCAATCGACGCAGGCATAACGTCAACCCCAGGTACAACAGAAGGAACAATAAACTCCTCTAACAGCTCTTCACGGCTTACATTCTGCAACATAGCCTGTGCAGATGTTGCGTTTACGATACCAATAGAGTGTTTATGGCTTAAAAACATCGTTGCTGAAGATTGCGGATCAAGGTCAATAACCAGAATCCTTAAATCTTCCATCAGAAGATGAGGGTGGGCACGCATTGCATGCGCCAGAGAAACCGTCGATACAGTTTTTGACACACCGCCTTTAAGATTGGAGATGAAAATCACATACGCTTCGCTGTAGCGATCCCGGTATTTTGGCACTCCGCGATGTTCATATATGTCAATGATGTTCTGAATTGACATCGCATATTTCATTGAAGAGCCAGCAGGGCGTTTATCGAAAACATAACCCTTTTCTTCCATTTCACTTACGGCATAGTCAACGTTCGCTCGAGTCAATAGAGGCAATTTTGCCAGTGCCGCTTTCGCATAGACCTGGTAAAACTCGTTCGCGTGTAGCTCATCCTTTTGCAACTGTACTTGTTCAGTCAGAACATTGAGCATTCTGTTTGCTCTTTGAGCAACCTTGTGAAGCTGGCTGGAATCACTCATCGAAAGTCATCCTTTATGCTGTATTTTTGAATTTAATTAAAAATGCTGCATAAAATAATAATGTATGCGTAGATGCTTGTACATAGCATTCTCTGCATGTTTGGTTCATTTTGCACGATTGAGAGTTACAAGGAGGGCACAAAAAAGCCCCGTTCAGGGGCATCAGTGTTATTTGCTAAGAGCAGCGAATAATCGTTCGAAATCGATAGTATCTATAGCACGCGTAAGCGCCGGAAGTTCAGCCTCAAAGTACCCGTGTCGATCGTAAAAGAAGGGACCGAAGAGCGAGGCATGTTGGATTCTACTTCGCCCCAGCCCGGACACACAGTTAAGCCCATTACCGGCTAAAAGGCTAAAAAACTTCTCTGGATTATCGTGGTAAAGCTGGGAATCAATGGTGGCGGTTAACTCTTCCATAGGGAAGCACACCCGCCCTGTATCCCAGGGATATTTAGTCCGAAGCATAAACATTGCTTTCAGCAATTCACATTGAGCGCGGATCGCGTCCGGTTCATAGCCAGATATGGAGACATAAGCCACGTCCCTCATTCCTGCGTCATCTTTGAAAGTCACGATAGAAGTAACATCCAGCTCTTTTTCGAAAGAGCAAGCAGCATCTACTGGACGCTGAAGTAAATCATTCGACTTAATGCGCTCGAGAATCCCTCCCCACATATCATTTAGATATTCGATATGAGCCAAAACCTTATCAAGACACTCTCGTGTAAACCATTCAGTATGCCCGCCACCGACGCTTTTCTCCCACGGCGCATTCCAGGGGAAAAAGGTTGCGTGTAAAGCCCGCTCAAGATTAACCATTGCCAAACGCGTACCACGATAGACCCGTGAAAGCGCAAAATCGGGACTCACTTGTAGTCCTTTAAACCGTGCCAATGGACCACATGAAATGCCGATTTTAAAAGTATCTCCGTTCTCTGGCACCAGAACGTAGAGGTAGTGTTGTTTCTCTTCTTGCATATCAATACCACTGCTTGATGAGAACCGCGCAAATGTTGACTATGCGCGAAGGTTAATGTGAATAGTTGACTATGCGCGATGTGACTACAGTCAAAAGTTGACTGTAGTCGATTTAACTCCACCAAAGATCGACTATGTAAGATATTGTCGGGAGAAACGTTGACTATACGCGATGAAATGCCCCTAAAAGCCATCTCAATAGCGACTTGCAGAATATTGACGCCAGCAAAAATCCACCAGCGTCAACGAATGTCGCCTATAGTCAACTTCTCGCTATCGCATATAGTCAATATTATGGATTGCGCTTATGGATCTGGAAGCCGATTTTCCTGCCGTTTTTTATCTCTGAAAATTTAAGATATTCAATAGCTTCCAAATCTTTCATGGCTTTTCTGATAACGCTATTTTGCACGCTAACGGATGATTTGAGATTAAGCCTCGCTCTAAGGCGCTCAATGCTGACAGGTGCCGGGTTGGCGGGTAGAGCCTCAAAGAATGTATACAGTACCTTGGCCGTCTCTTTGCGCCCTAGTTTATCCAGCATCTTCAGCTTCAGGATTCGCTTATAGTCAACATAGTAAAGTTCAGATAGCTGTTTCTGCGGCTGGATCTCGATAACATCAAGCTCGGTATTCAGGCTGCTATATGCCAACAAGTTGACGTTAATGTTATTGAGATGACCTTTTGCCGCCGGGAAGCGGAATTTGACAACTGTCTGCTGAATGCGTGTCAGAGAGTCATCAATACTTTTACGGAACGCCTTTGAAAGGCGCTTACGTGGATAGCCGCATCGATCGGCAAACTCGGAGAATGGCAGGGTGATTATGCCGTCATCATCAGGTGCGTAGTCAAACAACGCGGAAGTTATGCCCACCCACACCTTAAAATCAGTATCCATATCCAGGCGTGGACCATGAATTTCAATTCCCTCATAGCCTTCCTGCTCAACAATTTTGAGGCTTGATAGTTCTTCAGTTGCGTTCGTTGTGTTTGTTGTAACTGACGATCCGCGACGTAGCGCCACATTGGTAGATTTTAAGGTTGGCACAAACACACCTAAGCGCAACAAAGCGATGGGTTGTATAGTGCTGTTGTTATTGGGCTTCAGGCTGTGGATTTCTCCTGTATTTCCTGCAACTTCTTCAACGCTAAGGAAGCCTTTACTTTCTTCCGGCATCACGGTTTCTCCATGTGTGGCGCGGCCTGACGTCAATTTGGATGGCTGTTATCAACAGCTGTGAATATTCAGACTCTAAAATCGCTTACAGTCAATGTTTCTGTCGCGTATAGTCAACAATAAATCGCGTGCAGTCAACAATAAATCGTGCACAGTCAACATAAAATCGCGTATAGTCAATGTTGATCCCATTTCAGGCCAGTAATGACGCGGCTTACAGCGATCCGGGATCTTCTTTGGATCTTCCTAGGTTCTCTTTAGGATCTGTTTATTGGATCTATGCTGTGGATAAGTTGAATAAACCGGCCAACATAGCCGGTTGGAAGGAAGGGTATTATTCTACGCTTTCGATAAGAAGACCATGTTCATAACATTTAAGATCATCGCCTTCGTACAGGAATTGGTATCCAATACCACCATTTTCATGGACATTAGGGAATAACTCATAACTCACTGAAGAGCAAATCACACCAATGCAACGATCAACGCCTTCTCGTTCTTCAGTGCTGAAAAAATCCTCTTCGGTAAGAACATGAGTACATTGCTCATCAGCATAGGTCGGAAATACATGCTCGATGCAATCCGGGTGTTTTAAACCAAGCTGATCGGCAAGCTCGAAAGCATGACGGTATTGTTCAGATCCTGGCTTGCCAACAGTGATGTGCTCAATTTTGTAGATTGAAGTCGCTTTGTTGATAGTTTGCTTTACTGTTACTTTATCAGACATAAAAATCCCTTTTAGTTACCGCTGATAGCGCGGTTGTAATCATTAACGTTGCGATTCTTCCTGTTAATCCCCATCAGCATCGTTTCTGTATCGAGGATATACGCTGGCAGATCATCAAAATATTCACTGCTAAACTCTGGCATCCTGCACATAAATGCACTTTTTGGGGCAGGGTGGTTAACCTTTGTCGGCGTCGGCGTTAAATTCGCTGATCGACTCCCGGAGCAACCGCTGAGTGTCAGCAGGAATACGCTGGCGAACATTACCCGCCGCAACAAGTTGTTTCTGAACTTCAGCTTTTCGTTCCATTTGCCTGTCAGCATACTTGGCTTGTTCTGATTCATTTTTCACTTCCTGGCTGTGAAAATGTTGCTCTGCTTTGTTCATCGTCTCAATGGTCTGGTTAAGATCCATTATTGACTTATCACGTTCCTTAACAGCCTGATCAAGACTGCCAATTTTCTCCATGGCTTGCTTTAGCTGATGACGTTCCCACGCAAACCCAGCACCAACAAGTGCGCAAATCAGAACAAGAACACCAGTAGCAGCAAGTTTCTCCTTCAAAGACAAAGCTGTTTTTAATGTAGAAAAGAATGACATGTCTTCCTCCTGAAGAAAAATTATCAATGAAGTCCTTTGTTACTGTGCCGCTTTGTTTAATTCATCAAGAACAGAATCAGGAACCAAAGCGGCGATTGCGCTGGCTGTGCTGGCCTTATTTGCTGATGCTTCCGCAAGCGCGGTACCGATAGCATGGTTATAAGCAGTTATGGCTACGTTGGCGCTTTCATTCGCTCGTTCATACTGCTGTTGTAACGCAGTTGTGGGTGCTGTTGTCTGGTTGAAAACAACCCCAAACTGTTCAGTTGCTACTTTCAGAGATTCAATTTGCTCTTCTGTTAGTGCTGGTGGGGGAGTGGCAGTGCCGCCGCCTGAACCAGAGCCTGACGAGCTTCCTGAGCCAGTGTTAAGGGTCTGGTTAATCTCCCCCATAGCAGCGACTAAACTTGATGTATTAAGCGCGTTTACAGCGTCCTCAAGCGATTTAGTAATAGTCACATCACCAATGGCAATAGAGATCGGCAGTTCTGAAACTTCTCGCTCATTAGCACGACAGTAAACATCCCAACCAATATCGAGTTGAAGGAGCATTGACAGATCAGCATAACCAGCCAACAGGTCCGCGTGCTGAGTTGCCAGCCCTCCAATATTCGTTAAACCGGTTGCGGTTGTTCTGATCGTTGAAACATAGCTGGTAATAGTGTCGGGATAGACAATTGTATCCAGAATTAATCCGGTCAATTCTTCTGCAAGCAGTTTTGCTGTGTTAGCACTGTTTCGTGCCGATGTTATGGCACCAGGTGTTTTCATCCCACCGGCGGCGGCCAATTTTTTATATGCGGATAACTGGTAGTCTTTTTCCAGCATGATATCTCCTAACTTACCTGAACCAGGCCGTCTCCGGCTGCAACGGTAGAGCCGCATGAAACAGGATCACCAACGCATACGATCCCTTTCCCGTTGACGGTAAACCATGCCCTGGTTGATATAGCTTGCCCGCCGTGCGTGCTGTTCCCATCGGTATGCTGTGCATATTGCTTACCATCAACTAACACTTCGACTCCGTTGACTTTAAGTAGTGGTTCGCTCTCTACGGGAGGCCTGGATGGGAATCCTCCGTGCCCCGAACAAATGCTGTCTTTTGTTGCAATACTTGCCACGTCATCACCAATGATTTGCTCTGATTTTCGTTATTTTAACTTAGGTTATTTGTGGTCTGTGTGGCGTTTACTTATTGCAAAATTGCTCTAATAAATATTGTTTTTTATGTCGTGTTTTCGGTACCATTCAGCCATCGCCCTTCAATGGGCATTTGTTTGGAGTCGTCAGATGCAGATGGAGCTAATAAGCCGCAAGGAGTTCGATAGCCGTGTAACCAGCGGTGAACTCGACAACTTGCAGGCTATCAAGGTGAAAGAAGGCTTTTGCCTCATTGGGAATCAGAGCGGAACAAATCGCGTTTTTATGCTTCGCCGTACGGATTTGAAGCCATTTGTCTGGAAGAACGAAATTGGTCCCAGCTCATACGCTCAAACGAGGGGGTGCCACAACCTGGCCTTTTTCTACAAAGACGAGCTTTCTGTGGTTGATATTCAAGGGTTACAACATGTTTAAGCACTGGAAAAACATTACTATTTATAAACTTTCTCGTGAGGCGGATCTGACCGACTTAGAAGATAAAAAGAAAATGCTCCTTTTCACGCCATGCGGTAGTCAGGATATGGCCAAGTTCGGTTTTGTATCTCCATTTGGTGATAATTCCGAAGTTATCGCTATGCATGGAAATGGTTTTATCCTTGTTGAAGCAAAGCGCGAAACAAAAATTCTTCCCCCGCCGGTTATCCAGCGAGCTATTCAAGAAAAAATTGAAAAACTTGAGCAAGAACAAGCGCGTAAACTGAAGAAAACAGAGAAGGACTCCCTGAAAGACGAAGTTCTGCATTCTCTTCTGCCACGGGCTTTTTCAAAGTTTTCTGTTATCCAGGCGATCTACGACGGTTCAACTAAACGTATCTATATCAATGCCAGCGCGCGGCAGGCAGAGGATATGCTCGCGCTTATGCGTAAGTCTCTGGGTTCTCTTCCTGTTGTTCCCCTGAGTGTTGAAAATCCCATTGAATTAACGCTGACCGACTGGGTACGTGATGGTAGTGCTCCACAGGGATTTCAAATGGGGGATGCGGCAGAACTTAAGGCAGTGCTTGAGGATGGCGGTATTGCCCGAGTGAAAAAGCAGGATTTGGGAAGCGATGAAATTTCCACACACCTGGAAGCTGGCAAGCTCGTTACTAAGTTGGCACTCGACTGGCAGAACCGCATTAAATTTACACTGGACCATAACTTCAGCCTTACCAGCGTCAAATTTGCGGATGAATTGCTTGAGCAGAACTCTGATATTGATAGTGAAGATGTTGCGCAGCGACTGGACGCAGATTTCTTCCTGTTGACCAGTGAAATTTCGTGCCTGGTTGATGCTCTGGTAAATGCCCTTGGTGGAGAGGCTAAGCAGTGAAAGAGCTGTGCTATGGATCTGTTTGCAGTGGAATTGAAGCCGCGAGTATTGCCTGGGAACCGTTGGGTATGCGTCCGGCGTGGTTTGCTGAAATCGAGCCTTTTCCATCTGCCGTTCTTGCGCACCGCTGGCCCCATGTCGCCAACCTTGGCGACATGACAAAACTTGCCAAAAAAGTCCTGGCTGGGGAAATCGAATCCCCTGATGTGCTCGTCGGGGGTACGCCTTGTCAGGCATTCAGTATCGCGGGCTTACGTGGTGGGCTTGATGATGAACGCGGCGCGCTAACTTTGAAGTATGTGGAGCTTGCAAATGCAATTGACGACAAACGGTCTGAGTCCTTCCTCAAACCGACAGTTATCGTCTGGGAAAATGTCCCAGGAGTCCTGTCATCGGCAGATAACGCCTTCGGATGTTTCCTTGCCGGATTGGCTGGAGAAGATGCGCCATTTGAACCAGGTGATCGACCTGAATCAGGAAAAAGTAACGCGTTCTGGCGGTGGGATGGCAAAACCGGTTGCCATGCTCCAAAGTGGCCGCAGTGTGGTTGTATTTATGGACCGCAGCGAAAGGTGGCCTGGAGAATCCTTGATGCCCAATACTTCGGAGTGGCACAACGACGCCGACGCGTGTTTGTTGTCGCAAGTGCTCGAACAGACCTCGATCCCGCAACGGTACTTTTTGAGTTCGAAGGCGTGCGCCGGGATATTGCGCCGAGCAGAGGCGAGGGGAAGGAAGTTGCCGGAAATGTTGGAAATGGCATTAAAAGCGGGAGCCATTGGGATAACCCTGTAAATCCTCACCCGACACTTAACCAGTCACACAATACTGGTGGGATTGGTGCAAGTAACCAAGAGATTTTTGCGCAGCGAGGCAGCGGACTTGTGTATTGCATGGCGCATGGGCAAGGGGGGGCAGAAATAAAAAATGATGGGACATCACCTACTCTTACTTGTAATCATGAAGCTCCAATTGTGTTTTCTTGCAAGAAAGCTATTGCGTTTACAAGCAAAAATTATGGGCAGGATGCGGGTGTTGAGATTTCCCCAACTTTACGAGCTGGTAACTCTGCTAATAGCAATCAAAACGCGGGATGCCCACCAGCTGTTGCGTATTCGCTACAACATGCACAAATTGGGCGAAAAGATGATGCTGGACCGCAGGGTAAAGGGTGGCAAAAAGAGATAAGTTTTACTCTTGATTCCCGCGCAACAGCTGACGCCGTTGCGTTATCTTTTTGGGGGCAGGAAAGTATTGAAAAAGGCGAATTAGGTGAGAATGGTTACTTACCTCATATGATGAGCGTTCGCCGTCTGACTCCTGTCGAATGTGAAAGGCTGCAAGGTTTTCCTGATGGACATACGTTGATTCCAACGGGAAAGCGTAAGAAAGTTACTTCAGATGAACTTATATACCTTCGCAATCACGATCCTGATTTAAGTGAAGAAGAGGCCGCCATGCTTGCAGCTGACGGACCTCGTTACAAAGCGATCGGCAATAGTATGGCGATACCAGTAATGCGCTGGATTGGCGAGCGGATTACCAAGGCTGCATGTCGGCAGAAAGAAGGAAGTGAAACAAAAGAGCGAAAAGTTAAACCAGCGGCAGAATTCGAACGGTCCATATTCAAATGGGCTGGTGGAAAATTTGGTGTTCTGGAACAAATCTTTCGCTATTTGCCAGAAGGGAAGCGCCTGATTGAACCTTTCGTTGGTGGCGGAGCTGTCTTCATGAATGCCGGATACCAGGAAAATCTGCTAAATGATGTGAATGCTGACCTGATTAACTTTTACAAGACTCTGCAACGCGAGGCGCATTCACTTATCACTCTGGCACATCGTTTCTTCCAGGACTACAACACGCAGGAAGGATACCTGGCAGTACGGAATGCGTTTAACAAACAAGTCTATGATGATTTACATCGCGCAGCGGCGTTTTTGTTCCTGAACCGACATTGTTTTAACGGATTGACGCGTTACAACCAAGCCGGTGAGTTCAATGTCGGTTATGGGAAGTATAAAACTCCGTATTTCCCATTGCAGGAGATGGAAGCCTTCCTTGGTGCGGAAGGGCGTTCTGAGTTTGTATGTGGTGATTTTGCTGCGGTGATTGAAGCTGCCGGAGAAGGAGATGTCATCTTTTGCGATCCGCCGTATGAACCGCTCCCAAATACAGAGGGATTCACGAACTATTCCGGTCATGACTTTAAGTTTGAAGAGCAAAAACGCCTGGTGTCTCTGTTGACGGATGCTCATCGCCGAGGTGCAAAGGTTCTCATTACTAACAGTGGCGCGCCAAACATCAGAGAACTTTATCAGGACAGTGGCTTCAGAGTGGAACCTCTTTTTGCCAGACGTTCTGTGTCTTGTAAGGGGGACACTCGAGGTGTTGCTCATGACGTTATAGCAATATTGCTCTAATAAATTTATTAGTGTAATATCGCCTCAATGAATCGTGATTTATAGAGCGATTTAGCTGTTAGCCGCGACAGGCGCGGCGGCAAGTATGGCGGGGTAGTGACTCCTTCCCCCTCATGACGCCGAGTTGCCAGGTTGACCATACGCCTAAGTGGCAACACCGAAGTGCGTTACGAGCTTCCAGTTTGCCCATCTTCGGGTGGGCGTTTTTTTCAGGGTTTTCGTCATGGTTAGCGACTTTGCGGCGGTTTAGAAACTGACCATTAAAGTAAATGCAAACGATGATCTGATGATGGTAGCGGCCTAAGAAGCCAGACGCCACGGGGTATGAGTCGTCCCCCGTCAAAAAATCGACCGCAGAGTGTCCCCGTCTGTGTATTAGGGAACGGGGAGGCACAACAGGTAAGGGCGCTGGTGTGATTAACCAGATGAACGAGAAGGGGCCATCTGTTGGTCAGCGTCCTTTCCTGTTGCGTCTTCTTTTCAGCGTAACAGCGGTGCTTAACAGCACTTTGGGTACAGTTCCACGAATTTACGGGTATATCCCGTCATGCTGAAGGCGCTAATCACGCTGGAAGCCAGGGTTGTGCATCCCCTGTTACCGAATTGCAGCCAGGGCGCGGTGCGCCGAAAAGCATACGGAGGTGGAAGCCCTCGCCGGAGACGTACCCGGCAAGTGATGGTGTAGCTCAGCGGTTAGAGCGGTTGACTGTTAATCAACGGGTCGATGGTTCAAATCCATCCACCATCGCCAATGCCGGTTTAGCTCAGTTGGTAGAGCGCCTGCCTTGTAAGCAGGATGTCAGCGGTTCGAGTCCGTTAATCGGCACCAGCACAACAGGTAAGGGTATTTTGCGACGTCGGAGATCGCCGAGCTTGGCAGAGGGTTCGAATCCCTACGAAGTACCCTTACCGTTGTGATGAATGCGCAGGCTGATGCGCGAAAGACATTGCAGCTATTGCGGAAAAGAGCTGTTCGGCGGGGCAATTAAACGCCCGTGAGAGTCTGAAATAACCGCAAGCCGGAGATCAGCACCGGTCATCACAACACAACAGGTAAGGGCATTCTCCCTTATGGGGCTTGGCTTAAATGCATCGAGTGCTCTTACCGTTGTGATGAAGTGCAGCTCTTTGAAGCAACCAGAAGATAAGCATCTGGCTTCACAACATAAACCGCAGGAACGACCAATAAACGGTAGTCCGTATGGAGAACCCCCCGTTGAGGAAGAGGCCTGGCCGGAACCGTAACCGGCACTACAACGTTGAGAACACTGGCGTAACGGGGTCATATCCCAATCTACGAATAAATGTTGCGTTGCAGCGTGACAACCAGTGTTCTCAACATTGTGGTGAATGCACAGGCTGATGTGCCGCAACTACAGTAGTGCGCGCTTTGCGGGGCTTGCTACAACCCTGTGTCGGAGTTCAGCACCGACCATCACAGTTTGATTCTCTGGCATGAGCATAACGCTGAAATAAGTCCAGTCTGGTGCGGCCCGATCACCCGCCGTTAGCTCCACGAAACGGAGCACGTAACAGGTAAGAGTATTCTCCTGTAACGGGTTCATATCCCAATCTACAGGTCCACCAGGAATGCTCTTTCCGTTGCGGTGAATGCGGCTAAGCGCACGCGGGGAAATGGTTATATCTGTCCATTATTTCTCCTTATTTCCCCGTCCACGGTGGATAACCAGCCAAAGGACACCGGGAGGCACCCGGCACCGCAACCTTATTTCCCAACCAGTAATGAGGTTAATAAATGCTCGGCATTCTCAAAAAGAAATTCCGCAAAGCGGCTGGCGGAGTCAAGAAGATGGAAAACCGTGATGCGGTGGAAGCGACTGTCTGGGGCGCATATTCCATTGCATACTCTGACGGCACCTGCGATGCGAAAGAAATTGCAGTATTGGAAAAAACCATTGCAGCACTTCCTGCCTTTGCGCCGTTCTCCGGTGAAATTGCCCAGATGAGCGCCAATATTCGCGCTCAATATGAAGCCTCGCCGCGCCGAGCGAATGCCCAGGCTTTACGTGAACTGGCTGACGTGTCTGGAACTAATGATGCGGTAGATGTTCTGTGCCTATGCATTGATATTGCTGACCAGGATGGCATTGGGGCAGAAGAGCAGGAGCAATTGAAGAAAATTGCCCAGGCTCTTCAATTGCCACTGGAACAGTATATCTGATGGTTATAAAAGCACGTCTAATTCTGGCTTTGGTTTTTCTCGTGCTATCTGTGCTGGTGGATTTCACCAGCACAATCCTGTCGGTTTTATCCGACGGGGCGTTGGTAGCAGTAGCTGTAACATTGGTATGGCCGATATTTAAACCAGCCTCGAAGGATCAGTGATGAGCTTCTGGGATTTTGCAGATAAGTATCCAATTGTTCTCATTATCATTGTTGCCATAGTTGTAGGCGGTATTGTTAGCGCCATTGAAGCACTTAGGAAACAGTAATCCGGCCCTTTAGCTCAGTGGTTAGAGCTGGCGACTCATAATCGCACGGTCACCGGTTCAAGTCCGGTAGGGGCCACCATATTTGGTTGTAACACGGCGTCTGGCACATGCGTCGTTAGCGGTCTGGTGACGTTAAAGGGGTTACCTTTTCCCCTAGCTCAGGCAACAAACCAGGTAGCCGGAATGTGCAAGTCACCGTTGGAGGGATAGCGGATACAGGGACTCACCATCCTGGCGATTCGGTGTGACAGCCGGGAAGAGTCCGGCGCATTAATCCTGATTTTCTGGTGATGACTCATATCGTTAGGAGTGATTTGAGTATGCCGATTATATCTGACATTCAGCACGCCCGGGTGGAGTGCTAATGTCTGCATCCCCTCTTGAATCCATGCCAAATTCCCTTAGTGCAGAACAAGCTGTACTTGGTGGCTTAATGCTTGATAACTGCCGCTGGGATGAAGTTGCAGATCGTATAGTTGCTGATGATTTTTATACCAGTGCTCATCGTGAAATTTTCAGTGAGATGGAGAGGTTATTAAGTCATGGCAAACCGATTGATTTGATAACACTTGCTGAAGCACTTGAACAGAACGGTAAATTAGAACGCGCCGGTGGTTTTGCGTACCTTGCGGAGATGTCAAAGAACACGCCCAGCGCGGCAAATATTTGTGCTTATGCGGATATCGTTCGTGAACGCGCGGTTGTTCGTGAAATGATTTCCGTCGCAAATGAAATAGCCGAAGCTGGATATGCGCAGGATGGCAGGGGCAGCAATGAATTGCTGGATATGGCCGAGCGCCGCGTTTTTGAAATAGCTGAAAAACGACAAAAGAGCGGTAGTGGTCCAAAAGATATCGCCAGCATTCTCGATGCAACGGTATCTCGCATAGAAGAGTTGTTTCAGCGACCGCATGATGGTGTAACGGGGCTTGATACCGGATTTACCGACCTCAATAAGAAGACGGCAGGACTTCAGCCGTCCGATCTCATTATTGTCGCCGCCCGCCCATCGATGGGGAAGACCACGTTTGAGATGAATCTCGTCGAAAATGCCGCAGTCCGTAACGATAAGCCCGTATTGGTTTTTAGCCTTGAGATGCCGAGCCACCAGCTGATGATGCGCTCACTGGCTTCTCTTGCACGCGTTGATCAGACTCGTATTAGAACGGGGCAACTTAACGACGATGATTGGGCGCGGGTTTCTGGCGCAATGGGTATTCTGTTGGACAAGCAGAATATTTTTATTGATGACTCAAGCGCCCTGACGCCGACAGAGCTACGTTCCCGCGCTCGTCGTGTTTATAAAGAAAATGGTGGTTTGAGCATGATTATGATCGACTACCTGCAACTTATGCGCGTCCCCGAGCTGCAAGATAACCGAACGCTGGAAATTGCCGAGATTTCTCGATCACTTAAAGCGTTGGCGAAGGAATTACAAGTACCGGTGGTGGCATTGTCACAACTTAATCGCTCGCTTGAACAGCGCGCGGACAAACGACCGGTAAATTCAGATTTACGTGAATCAGGAGCAATTGAGCAGGACGCAGACCTGATCATGTTTCTGTATCGCGACGAAGTTTATCACCCGGATAGCGAAATGAAGGGCATTGCCGAGGTAATTATCGGAAAGCAACGAAATGGCCCAATTGGCACGGTGAGATTGGCTTTTAACGGCCAATACTCACGGTTTGATAACTATGCCGGTGCTGACTGGCAAGAGGATTATTAATGCAATGGAATGAGGAAAAGCCGATGAACATCCTGATCATTGGGCGAAAATTTGAAGCCATCAGTGATGTGAAAACATATACGGAAATGTGGGCTTATAACCTGGCATGCGCCTTTAGTGAGGCAGGGGTAACATTGCAATACCATCGTCCATATTCCCCTGGCGTCGAAAGCCCCGAGGATTATGTTGAAGCTGTGTTGACTGCTGCGACCGCATGTTCTGCGAAGGCCATTTTGGCACCAGGATTGAGGTATTTTACTACGGTACCCAGGGAAATAGGCATGCAACTGTGTCGCCGATTCTCTGGATGGGTAGCCCAGGTATATGACGGTTCTATGCTGGATTCAGCACCAGTCGATATTACTTTTACTGTCCGCGATGATACCTGGCGGTACCTGGATAATCCCGGTCGGTTAGAGCGTCATAATCGCTTTAACAAACATGTTGGATGGGCAGCGAATCAGGAACTTTTCCATCTGGAAACCAAAACAGACGATGTTCTGCGTATTTTTGTAGACCACGCTGCATTTGATGTTAGTGGGTTTGATCACTCCTTAAGTATCCTTATGAACCTTCAGCGCCTGGCCGTTCCGTATGAGGCCAGAACGTTGACCGATGACGGATTGATTACCATTGATCCGGGGAATATATCGGTAACCCCATACAGACGGACTCCGGTACCAGCAACCGAATTTGCAGCTGAATTGCGTAAGAGTGACGTTTTTATTGTTACGCATCCCGAAAGCCTTGGATTAACTGTTCTTGAGGCGGCAATGTGTGGGGCGTTGATATTAACGCCGCCCGATTGTCTTCCGCCGGATCGCCTGGCTTTGGTGAACCATATGGTTATCAAGTCGCGGATTGATTGGGATGAGGTTATTGCTCGCGTTGATCGCGTGAAAAATGCTGAAAAGGTCCAGTGTCACACCTGGTCGGCAATCGCGGAAAAGATGCTTGATACGTTTATCACCCAGAAACCGTCGCGAGGTAACGGATAAAAACATTGTACCCGTGGTAACAGAAAAGCCCGATCGCCGGGCTTTTCTTAAGCCTTGACAACAGAGACTTGAGCGGCTTTTATGGATAGATTCCCGCTGGCCTCTATCGCCATACTTCCCCCCGCCTTCAGGGCGACATCCGCGCCTGACTTTATATCGAGATTTCCTGCGGAAGAGATGAATGCCGGACCTTGAGAAATGGCATATAACTCCCCAGCCTCGTTGAACCCGATTGTTGTTCCACTTTTCAAGTGCGTAACGGCCCAGGCTCCGCCCGCCGTCCGGACCTCCATTAGTCCGTTCCGCGACGAAATAAAGTCTTTTTTGGCGCTGGTTGATGGTTGTGCTGGTGCACCTTCGACTTCAGGCGGTACATAGCCTTCACCTTGTCCTGACGCTTCAGGCGGCACATTGGGAGCGCCACCGGATGCATCCTGTGCATAACCGATTATCAATGGCCATCGCGAATCTCCATTGTAGGGAAATTCTACCCATACTTTATCGCCGGGCAGAAATGGTGAAAACGTGTTTGCATTGGACAATATAGCTTCTGCCCACGGCAATGAGGCATCTGGTAACCCATCCATCATGCCGACAACACGTATTTGTGTACGCATCAGACCTTTAGGGTCATCGACGCTTATCACTACAGCCCGATACTTCCCTGTCAAACTACCCATTCACCACTCCTAACTGTGCACGGCTGACAAAACGAAAGCGGTCTTCGAAATGAGTCACGGACATCACTATCATTTTGTCAGGGATTGATTCATCGAGTTCTCCGTCACCTGCCGTGTTATGCACGACAATTTTCAGCGTCGTACCCGGAGTTAGCGCGGCATTTCCTTCCACCAGCATATCGAGGCGGGGGAGAATGAATTTGTTGTAGTTCGCCAGCGCGGTAGGATCGGGATTGCTCGTAAATTTAATGGGGTCTTCCTGGTTACCTGAGTAAACCACACCTTTGGTCATGTCATAACTGGCCATTCTGTAATTGTGGCGGCGCTGGTATTCATAATCGGCATTCAGGATGTTGAACTGACTAATTGTAAATCCGGATGTGTTGGGATTGGCGGACTCATAAGTAAGCGATGGAGCGGCGTTTGCCATTTTTTCCATACTTTTAAAATTGATCGTCCCCCTGGATGCCCAGCACATAGAACCGGTATCCCGGGCTATCTCCTGCAATACCTTGGTCGGTTTTTCTCCAACATTTAGGTGGTATGTGGATGTTTTTCTGAATGAGTCAGCATTTACCTTCAGACCAGGGGCAAGAGAGGAAACTACGGCTGATGGTGGCTTATCAACAAAATACTGTGCGCTGGTGGACGGAACTTTTAATAACCGCACCGGGTTACTAAACGCGTAAATCAGTACAGTATCGTCCTTGCGCGGCGCTTTAAGAACAAAGAACTCTTCCGAGAAGAGGATGCCGCCATGACCTTCCGGATCACCAAGTGAAACGGTCAGTATTGTCCCAAATTTCACCCCCAGCTTATTGACCACGTAAGCCGTTGAATCCCTGACCATGAGCATAAGCTGGGGACCAGATAGCTCCCCGGGTTCGACATAGGTACATCCTACGATCATTTCGCGAGGGATTTCGTTCTGCCCAATTGAAACAGATTGCAGGAATAGCTGAGTGCGTTTTGAGTCAGTTTCCGGGGCTGTGGTGGTCTTTGTGGCCATCTCATTCCTCCAGAATTTTCGCTTTTACCGTTATGGTGCCGGTGGTTTGCTGCATATAAGCCAGGATAGGAAGCTCCGCCACTACTGTGAGGTTCAATCCAACCGCGAACAGCCTGTTATCGGCGGTGCCGGTGGTCAGATCCTGAAATGCGATTGATTTTTGCCCTTCTATGTAACAGGTAACCGGTATCTCATAACCGCCGACATTGGCTCTGTGAGTGAAAGATGCCTGCCCGAGGCTGGCATACATTCGTAGCCAGAATGCTAATGCAGTTGTAACCATCCCAAGAGATTCCTTCTCGTCACTGGCTATCCATAGCGAATATTCCAGTGAGAAAGGGATAGTCGATACCAGGGCTTCAATCTCATCATTTTCATTGGTGACATGCCCTTCATCGTAATTATCCCGGCACAGTTCACCTTCATAAATTGAAAACGCGGGAGAACGAGACAGATTCACAAGCGGCATTGCCAGCTTATTTACCGGGCCAGCAGAGGCTGTATCTTTGCGCCCGGCGCGATCGGCTTCAAATGACGACAACCACTCCTTCACATCACTAAAAGTGCCGAGCGTTATGCGATCTCTTGGTGTGCGTTTCAGGAACTCCCGGAACGACTGGTTAATGCGATCATTAAAGCTGACAACTTGTGAGTCGAACGCTTCGTTTAAAGCCTGTGCGAGCGCCGAATCAATGCCATCAATAGTGGCAAATTCCAGCTTACCGGTTGGAGTAAGACCTTTTTTCTTAAAGATGGCCAGTAGCCATTCCTGATTATTCAGAATCACCGATGAAATTCCCTTCAAAGGCGCGTGAAGGCACGCAATAAAACAAACTGCCTACCCTGGCAGTGCCGTAATTGAATATTTTATGGATGTACCAGAAGCGGCGAATGGTTGTGCCGTCTGACAGCTGTTCCAGCCATTCGAGCATAGAACCCACTGGCACATTAACGGCGGCCAACCGAAGGATTAAAGCACTGTCGCTAATTCCCGTATTATCACTGCCGTCGTATAGCGCGTAGAAGGCGTCCATCTCATCCGGGCAGTCGAGGGCCGTTATCAGTTCTGGATCCTGATAGTCATATATGCGTTGGTTCGGTTCTATTATTTCAGATGCCGTTTCAGGTGCATTTTTGTCTCTGTAAGGTATTGCGCGATACAGAACCGCATCGAATGAGTCAGGGTCTAGCTTGATTGCTTTGAGCCAGTCCATCCGCACAAGGTTATTAAAAACTGCATGACCTTGATAACGGTGGCGCACACCAGAATCACTAAGCAGGCCGTGATCCAGATTGGGAAGGTGATTGTCCTCCACAGGATCAACAATATTACCAACGTTAACACCATCGGTTTCGATTTCAGCATCAATATCTTCCTCTTCAATCAGTTCAGAACCTTCGCCTGGAATATCCGGATCCGATTCGGTGTCCGGGAGGTTATCACCAGTCACTTGTTGTGATGGTTCTGTGTCCTCAAACATGTCATCAAAGAAACCAGCCATCGATTATCCTTTCCGTTTACGGGCTTCGTTAATTTGTGTCTCAAGAATGCTTCGCGCCTGCGCGGTGGCAGCGGCCTTGTCCATTCCCTGACTCATGAAAAACTTTATGAGGTTGTTCGCCTGCGTTTGCAGGGCTTTTTTGAGAGCGTCGGCTTCAGCGCGAGCCTGGGCTTCCCTCACCCGCGATGCTTTTAGTTCGGCATTCTTCCTGTTTGCCGTGGTGCGAGCTTTTTTTAACAACCGGCGAACGTTGTCCGTGGCGCTATCTTTTGCGCGTAGTTTTTTGCCTAATGCATCCTGAGATTTCAGATACAGCTCATACTCACGCGCAGCTTTAGCCTGATCCGTCGTTGTTGTCCGGTTGCGCGCGAGCGATTTAGCCAGTTCGCCTTTGAAATAGGTTGTTGTCTTCCGCTTGTCATCGCCGAAGGCCACCTGTTCAGCTGCTTTTTCCAGGGCAATAATGATGGCCTTGTGCCATGTGGGAGACTGAAAACGTGTCATAGCGTGCAAAACATGTTTGCAAGCCACACCAGTCAGATCAGGGTTGCGGATTTTGGGGAATGCATACTCTTTTGGCGGCGCGACAGCATAGTTACCAGCCGTGGCCATATAACGATACCAGTATTGATGGCGTCCACAATCACAGTCGAAAGATACCCGGCCCTTGCAGAGATCGGCAGCGATTCGGGCTTTTTTCGCACCGTCTTCAGCAATTTCCTCAACGGCTTTATCCCATTCCTCAAATCGAATTCTGACACGGTGATGCTGGTGGACCGACTCATCCGAGGCATTAACAGATATCAATGCAAGGTTGTGTTTTAGCCCGAGGAATGTCGCGGCTTTGATCCCTGTGCCATCAGAAACTTTGTTGTTAGCGCGTTTTATATCAATGCTGGTGGACTGCGCCACCAGCTGAGCATAGGTAATGCCTGGTACCGTGCTCTTGAATTTGGTTTTATGAGCCTGCCTTGAGGTGTTGAAACTGCGTATATCTTCGGGCGTAAAGTAGGTGCCATCTTTCTTTTTCCCAAGGCTGAGGAATGCCTCAAGTTCGCGGTTACGCATCCCCATAATCCTTGGGGTGAGTGTACGCCGCGCGTTTCGCCGATTCTGACGCTGCTGTTTACGGATAAGATCGAAGACCTTGTTAAAGTCTTTTGCACTTAATCCATCGGTCTGATAGCGACCAAGGTTGTCGCGAGCATATTCAGTTGGCATTCAATTCCCTTACGCAATGGATAATGTCCCTATTACCTGGCCGTCGTATTGGAAATGGCGAATCATTTCGCGGATCCAAGTGGCAGGTGGGAGTTTTAATTTTTTGCCAACAGTCATACCCTGAGACTCATCCTCAAGCCCGGCGGCGAGCGTCACAACCCAGCGTAGCTCTGCTATGCCCCACATACGGTAAGCCAGCAAATCCGGGCGATATTGCTCATCGGGAAGAACGTAATAAATCGTCAGATTCTTGTCGTTCGATTCACACATAAGCATCACCTCTTTGCGCAGCTCTGCCCTGAGTATTGGATCGGCTATGTTGCGGTCGTCATACCGCGACAGAGGATATTGCCGGGTGCTTTGGGTTGTAGTGATTGATGTAGCCATAGTCAGCCTGCCAGAAATAGATGATGGTGATTCTACCGCTAGTCATTTGTTGAATATTTAACTCAATAAAAGAAAATTATTAGTGCAATTTTGATTGTGAAATGTATCATTCTGCCCTTAAGTAGGTTCTTCACGAGGAAACAAAATTGGCAGAACGTGTTGATGATGCAGAGCTGAGCATGAATCAGTTAGAAGCTCTCAAAGACATGGCCATCGATAACATCAGAAAGCAGGCACAGGTCGTGAGCCAGGTATTTACAGGGAAGTGTCGTTACTGCAATGAATCGATTGAATCAGGCATTTATTGTGACGCTGAATGTGCGCAATGGCACAGGGTAGAGCAGGCCGCAAAACAGCGTAAATATGGCATGCGACCGGCAGGATTTGACTGATTATGTTGCGCTTTACTGAGGAAGAGTTTCAGGCTTTTAGTGAGCGTCGAAATAAGGGGCGGCCCAGGCCAAAAACCAAAAAGGATCCATTCTTATCGCTTGCGCCGGTAAAAGAAGTTTCTCCACATGCGAAGGCACTTGCAGCACTGGCAAAGAACCCCGACCTGCGCGACGGAAATTGCGAGCACTTCGAGCAGGTTTTCATTTTTGATTACTTCGAACGCAAGCACCCTGACATCTATGAGCTGTTGCATGCAACGCCTAACGGAGGGAAACGTTCAAAAGCAACCGCCGGGAAAATGAAGGCTGAAGGGCAGAAAAAAGGTTATCCGGACATGAGTCTCGATAAAGCATGCGGTATTTATCACGGCATGCGAATTGAGCTTAAAGAACCAAATGGTAAAGCCCCGACGAAAGAGCAGATCGCCTGGATGCGCAGGCTTAGAGAGGAAGGTTACTACGTCGTTCTTGCGTATGGTGCAGAACAAGCGATAACCGCCATCCTGGAATACATGAGCCTTAAAAAGGGTGAGGCTATTGAGCATGTATTGAACGGTGACAAGTGGTTGTTCGCTACGTGAAATAATAAATTAATTAGTGCATATGTGTTCTTTGATACAGCGCACATTAACATCGGGAGAATAATCGTGTCATCCAAGGCTAATTATGAATCGCTGGCATCGATCATGCCGCGTAATGAACAGGAAGCAGATGCTGTAGTGGACCCGGTAATCGCTGAAATGAATGCTCGCCTGGAGGCTGAATTTGCAGCTGAGAATGAACATACCACCCAGGGCGACTAGGACTGTTTTTTGTGTCGGTAGCGGTCCGTCACTCACTCGTGAGGACTGTGCTGCTATAGAAAAAACTGGCTGTTCAATCATCGCGGTTAACAATTCCTGGCAGATGTTCGATGACATTTATGCCTTATACGCCGGTGATTTGTCATGGTGGAAGCAATACGGATCCACCATACCGGGAGGGAAATTCCGCAAAGTGACAGCCAACCTGGCGGCGGCGAAATCATTTTCGTTGGAGTACAGGCGATATTGTGGACCGGCGGAAGGGGTAAATAGCGGCGCGCAGGCTATCAGTCTGGCTGCTGAATCAGGGGCTGAAGTAGTTGTATTAGTCGGCTATGACTGTTCTCTGCAAAACGGCCTTCATTGGCATGGCGCGCACCCTCAAGCCCTACGGAATCCAACGCAGGTGTCTATTTCAAAATGGCAACAGCAGTTCCTGGATACCCGCAAAAAACACGCAGATTTACATATTTTGAATGCAAGTAGGAGCAGTGCAATTCAATGTTTCCCAAGAATAAATTTAGAGGCAGTGATCGCGTTATTATCGTCGGCAGTGGCCCAAGCGCCGCAAACTTTGTTGCGCCGCGCGGAGTGCCGATTATAGCGGTCAATGGGGCCATCGACTGGCTGAACCGCGCTTCTTATTTTTTCACACTTGATCCATCGCCAGACAATATGCGGCGCGTTGGTCGTGGCCGCCGTCGCCGTGGTGTTTGTTATTGCATGGCACTACCCGATGTTAAAGAACGTGAAGTCAGAGACGGCGTTCTGTGCTTCCGTCGTGTGGCTGAACGTGGCATGGAGCCAAAAAATATGAATTCTCCCGAGTGGTGGGCGTGGCGCTGGTCCGCACATTTCGGACTTTGCGAAGATGAGAATGAAATTGCCAGCGGCAATAGTGCATATGGCGCTCTGAACCTGGCTTTCCATATCGGATTCAAACATGTCGCCCTGGTGGGCGTTGACGCTACACAAGAACCACGCGTTCACTCCGGCGGCACGCCAAAAAATCTAAGTCACCTGCCTTTGTTATTCCAGTCTGCGCGTGAACAGATTGACGTTGTTTCATGCGGGAAAATGGGAGGTATTCCGCAGATGACTCTTAAAGAATGGCTGAAGAATACATGATGGCACCCACAATTTATCACCGTATCGACGGTACCAAATACAGGAATGTCTGGGTTGTTGGTGATCTGCATGGTTGCTACACCAGACTGATGTCCGAACTCCATCGTGTGGATTTTGACCCGGCGCAGGATTTACTGATATCGGTCGGCGACCTTATCGATCGCGGTACTGAAAATGTCGAATGTCTGGAACTATTGCAGATGCCCTGGTTCAGGGCAGTGATGGGGAACCATGAGCGGCTGATGATTGATGCGTTAAGTCCAGATGGCAACGTGAATAACTGGCTAATGAATGGCGGACAATGGTTCTTCATGCTGGACACTGATCAGGAAATATTAGCCTGGGCGCTGGTGGAGCTGGTAAAGCGTCTGCCCTATATCATTGAGTTGAACACCGGGCAAGAAACTATCGTTATAGCCCATGCCGACTATCCGGATAATGAATACCAATTCGGTAAGGAGGTGCCGCTTTTCAACGTTGTCTGGGCGCGCGAGCGTATCAGTGATTCGATGGATGATATTGGTGGCGAAATTTCGGGCGCAGATCGTTTTATCTTTGGTCACACTCCGGTGAAAAGCCCGAAGACATTCTGGAATCAGCAGTATATCGACACTGGTGCCGTATTTTGCGGAAACCTGACATTGATGAAAGTGAAAGGTGATGGTGCAGCATGAAGATTGCTTTAGTTTTTCGCTCTGGTGGTGACTATAACGCTTCCGATGTGCAGTGGCTGGTTAATCAACTGCCAAAAGGCTATGAAATTATTTGCCTGACAGACCTGAAGCGTTTACATGTACCTGGCGTCAAAGTTGTCCCATTGATCAACCAGTGGCAAAAGTGCCGTGGCTGGTGGGCGAAAATAGAGTTGTTCCGACCGGATATAACCGATGATCTGTTCTATCTGGATTTGGACACGGTTATTGCCGGTGATATACGCCCAATCCTAGAGCATCCACCAACCAGCTTCACCATGCTTAGGGATTTTTACCATCCACAATATCGTGGCAGCGGTGCCCTGTGGATACCAAATAGTGTAAAAGCGCATATCTGGAGTGCATTCTGGCAAGATCCGGAAGGTTGGATTGCTCGTTGTGTTACTACTGAATGCTGGGGTGATCAGGGGTTCTTACGAAAGGTTATGGGCGATGATACACCAGCATTTCAGGATCTGTATCCAGGATGGTTTGTAAGTTACAAGGCCGATGTTGTGGAACCAGGTTCAAAATATGCGAGCGCGCGTTACTCCAGGGGGAATGGGGCATTACCAAAAGACTGCCGAATAATCTTTTTCCACGGCAAACCGCGACCTCGCGAAGTGTCAGAGGATTGGCTTCCCCTTATCAGCTCATTTTTTGAGCGAGAATCAGAATAATATTGCTCTAATAATTCCATATTTTTAAAACGTGATGTACACTCATCACGTTTTTTATTAGAGCAATCTACAAGGTGCACTATGTGGCCATTCCGACGGAAATATCACTACTGGCTGATCGCCTTTGTTACGCCGACCGGCGGTATCAGGCATGTCATCACCAGGTATCGCAACAAGAGACTCACCTTAGCCAGAATTTTACAGGCTGCCATAGGTGAGGGACTGGATACAAATTGCGTAGTCCTTCCTCCTTCATACTTAGGAAAAATGACCGAAGCACAAGCTAATACGGAACTTTGAAATGAGCACTTCAGCACAAAACCAATCAATCGAAAATGTATCTATCCCTGATGTCCTGAATGCCGGTATCCCGGCCATTATCCAGAACATCCGGGCCGCGCAACGCCGCGTTAGTTGTGATGACCTCACAGCACGTTTTTTTGATAATGCGGTTCAGTCAGCGGAGATGCTTCACGCACAGCTTATTGATGTTTATAACGCAGAAGCTGATAGCCATAACTCCCTGGTAGATGCAGCTGAAAATATGCAGTTGGATCTCGGTCTGAAGGGTAAAGAAATTGAAGAGCTTCAGCTGGAAATTGAACATTTGAAACGCCAGCAACAGGACGCGATCGAAGATGCGACGCATGACGCCAACCAGCGTGCTGATAATGCCGAACGTATAAGCATTGAGCTGGAAACAAAACTCAATGAAATGACCGCGATGGTTGTGCTGCGGAACTCACAGATTTCAACTCTAAAATCTCAATATAAAGAGATCATGAAACTTGATCCTTTTAACCTTGAGAAACGCTATAACAAAGCCAAAAGCGAGCGACAGGAACTGCGTAAGCAGATTGTCGACCTTAACCAACAGCTCAAAAAGGCTATTAAAGATGCAAGCGAGGCGCGCGTGGCATTTGCTAATAAAAAAGCAGAGGTTACCGAGCTGGTTAATGAAAACGCCAAATTTGCGACGCTCAAGAAGGAAATGTATGGCATTACTGAGCGCCGTTTCCCTGCAAGCAAACTCCATCCGACGTTAGGGCAAATCTCATTCTTCCCGCGCCTCCTGGCTTATGGGATCTCATCGCCTAAAGAGTTCAATAACGAGCGTCCTTATATCGTTTCTAAGCTGGACTTTGCTTATCAGTTCTGCTGCGACATGGGCTATGCCATTGATATACGTATCAACGAATGGTTGATGCCAAACTTCCAGCCGTTGGCCATTTTCCGCGAGTTCCAGCCGGAAGGTTGGGTAGAGTTCTTCCATGAAATGATCTGTAAAGAGATGGAAAGCCGCCGCCCGGAACTGGTCCGCCGTGTCGAGTGGGCGCAAGAGGTTATGTTGGCAGATGCAGAGCTACCGTTCGAACCGGAATTCATTGATGAACTGGCCAATAAAGGGCTGCATACCCTGTTTGATGTGGTTACCCGCCGTCATGAGCAGTTGGTTGTCGAATTGGGTTTAGAGGAAACAGCGGCAAGAAGACTTCTCGATGTTTGCTATGCACGTAGCGATGCATGGGAAAAAGAGAACGGCGGCACTATTTACGTTCGCTGATAGTTACAGTGTCACTTTTAATGCTGGTGGAGTGCGTCCCACCAGCATTTTTTTCGTCCAATGAGGAGGGCATTTGAGTATTTTCAATAAACACGCACACCAGGAACGTCCGTATATCGTCATAGTCGATATTGATGGGACGATATCAGAGGCAACGGAAGACAGGCTGCATTTGCTTCCACCACCTGGCAAAGGTGCATTAACAGAGCACTGGAACGAGTTTAACCTTGCCTGTGACACTGATGCTCCCATCACTCCAGTTATTGATATGGTGCGCCAGTTATTTAACGTTTACACGGTCTGGTTTGTAACCGGGCGCTGTGAGATAGCCAGGGATAAAACACGAGCCTGGTTGCGTAAGCACGTAACAAACGGGGCTGAGCCTTTGCTATCTATGCGTCCTGCCACCGATGACAGAAATGACGGCCCAGCAAAGATTGCTCTCCTTAAGAAAATTGGTCTAAGTAAAATCGCGTTCGCGCTGGAAGATAAGATTGAAGTGGCGCGTGTTTTCAGGAGTCACGGCGTACTTACGTTAATGGTCAGGGAGTATGAAAACGCGCTTCTCCATCAACAGTAATTGCTCTAATAAATCTTGATTTTTAAAACAGAGAAAGTGAAAATAAAAACATGCCGCAAGGCGCGGCATGTATCCAATCAATCACAGGAGCTGAAAATATGAACACGGCATTCAAAATCATTATGGCCGCGATCTATTTCTGGCTGTTCTCTATCACTTTTGGCGGCATCGTCGCGCATGGGTAAGGGGGATGCATGAAAGGCGAAGTGAAAGAGCGCGGCATGATTTTCAACGATGAGATGGTCCGAGCCATCCTCGAAGGAAGGAAAACGCAGACGCGGCGGATAATGAAAAATCAGCCTGCGGAAGTTGGTCCAGAAGCACCAGTGATGATTAGAAAAATTGGTGCAGGTTTTCAGTGGTACGGGGCTGATGGTGTAAGCAGTGTTTTCAATTGCCCCTTTGGTATCGTCGGCGATCGAATTTGGGTTCGTGAAACATGGGCGATATTAGGCAATGAAGATGGTTGCAGTGTGGACTGGAACGACAACCTTTGTCGTGGCGATGAGAAGAACGCAGCAAGGATTTATCGGGCCAGTTGTGAGCAAAAGCCTGGTGATTACGGTTTATGGTCGATACCCGATGATGCCGACTGGAAACCTCACACTGTGAATGAAAAGTTTGATGGTGGGTGGCGTCCATCAATTCACATGCCGCGATGGGCATCACGCATCCTGGTGGAAATTACCAACGTGCGCGTTGAGCGGTTGAACGATATCAGCGAATGCGATGCAAGGGATGAGGGTGTTCCGCCTGCTGGAAGTTTGCTTCCTGATCACCCGGGAACATTCCTTACTCCCAAGGGGGATTTCGCAATGGCCAAGGTTGCGTTCCAGCGCCTGTGGGAATCCATCTACGGCGAAGAAAGCTGGAGCGCTAATCCCTGGGTTTGGGTAATCGAGTTTGAGCGTATTCAGTAGGGCGAGCGTATGCAATCAGTTATTTGTGAGGAAGTCGGCCTGAATAAAGCATCCCCAGCAGAGTTAAGAGCAAGTCTCGAAATGGCGCATAGCCTTGCTCAAATTGGTGTCAGGTTTGTACCAATTCCAGTTGAAACAGATGAAGAATTTCACAGGTTAGCGGCATCGGCAGCACAAAAGCTGGAAATCATGGCAGCGAAAGTAGAGAAAGCTGAAGGAGCGACAAAATGAGCAAGCCAACCGACGAAGAAATAGTTCGGGTGTTGGAAGAACACGGGCGCTGTATGACTTACGTCGTGACCAACTGGCTTAGGGATAAATATCGCACACTCAAAACGGCATACGTTTTGCGTCGTCTAAAGAAACTGGAGTTCGACGGGAAAGTAAAGCGCGTTAACAGTTCTTATATAAGACAAATTTGCTGGGAGGCATCCAGTGAGTAACCGTTTTTACATGATGTGCTTGCGTGAAACTGTGGGTAATAACGCCTCATTCCATTGCCATAACGGCAATGGTTACAGTTCTGATATCGATCGCGCTCATGTTTACACGCTGGAAGAAGCCCAAAAAGCCTGGAATTGTGGGCGAGATATCGATCAGCCTGTTTGTGCCGATAGTGTGGATGCAATGGCTGTGTGGCACGTTGATTGCCAGTACATCCCTACAGAAAGCCTGATTGAGTCAGATTGCACTGCGTATGTGGCCTACAAAAAAGGTAGCTGGAACGGCAACGATGTTTACTGGCTTCAACACGGTGGATTGCCAACAGATGACTTCAGTAAAGCGACCATCTTTAGCGTCGCCAACAAAAACGAACCAGGAATAGTTTGGTTGCCATTTTCCATTGCTGATGCAGCAAAGCGCCGGACGTTCAATATCAATAACTTTAACCGCAGAACAATGGTTCAGGGCGCAGGTTTGATCATGCCTGACTGGTTGAAAAAGCAGAACAGAAGAAAGAAGTCGCGAAGCGGGAAGGTGCGTTGGAATTGTCCGCATTGCGGAAAAATCACCTGGCAGTACAGCCCATATGATTTTGAAGGCTGTCGTGATTACAACTGTGAAGGATGGCGAGAATGACAATTGACTATCAAGAACTGCGCGAGGCGGCGGAACAGGCAACGCAAGATGAATGGGTAGCATATATTTTGCCGGGTCATAACGGCATTTATCCTGCGCGCACGTCTGAGGGTAGGCATTGCGGATACTTTATTGACTGGCCTGGCATTGATGGGCAAAGGAATGCTGGTGCTAATGCCCGTTATATCGCGGCTATCCCACCAAAAGTTGCGCTGGCACTCCTGGGCGAAATTAAGCGCCTGGAGGACACAAATATTGATGCTATGTGCCGAATAGCACCGCTTGAGACTAAGCTCGCGGCTCTGGTGGCAGAGAACGCCGGGCTGAAACTCGCAATGGCTGTAACTCTTGATCATGTGTCGGTCACGGATGCAGGGCAGGCCGGAGTTGCTGCAATGATTATCAACGATGCCCTGCACCACAGCGAAACTCCAGCTACCGATGCTTTTCTGGCTGAAATTCGTGCGGAAGCACGCAACGAGGGGATTAACTATACCGCCAGCCGTCTTGCTGCTGCGTTCAATCACGGATTTATCAATAAGTCTTTGCGTGAAGTTTTCGACGTTACACGCATGATTTTGTCAGCGAAAGAAGAGTTGGCTAATGAAGCGCATCCGATTGATGGCCTGTCTGGTGAATATGCGGAGAAATCCCTTGAAGAATGGGCGGAACAGATTCGCAAAGGAAGCAGCCAGTGAATATCGACACGACAATAACGATCGATACGCTCCTAAATACCGGTCTGGCACTTCTCGGTTGGCTTTACATCATGTCCCGCACATGGCGATGGCTGGGTTCCATTTTCCTAAAACAGTGGAAAAAACGGCGCAAACAGGAACTACGCCAGAAGGCATTAGAAGCGTTCTATGACGCATTTGAGCTTAGCCGCATTGAACCAGGTACAACAGCCAGGATAGCGACAAAAGGCGACCTGATGATAGTGATGTTCCGACAGGAGAGAGCAGAGAAAGGGGAATCAGCATGAAAATTTCCAAATTTTCTGAGTTGGTGAATCGTATTTTGTCCAACAACCACAGCCATCGTCGCGATATGGATGTAACAATCGTTGTTCATTCGCCTGGCAGCATTGGTTCAACACCTTCAGTTGAGGTTCAGTCAATTCACGCTGGTTTTGATTGGGATTCCGGGAAAGTGCTTATTTTCCCATCACAGCCACTGACCACGCTAACACCAGAACAGATTACTGATATCACTGATAGTGTGCGCAAAGGTCAGTCTTGGCACGCATATCAGGAATACAAGAAGCATCAAGAGCAGTTGGAAAAATTGTCGATTGAACTGGATGCCGCAAAACAGCGCATTGCAGAGCTGGAGGGTAATCGCACGGCGCTGGCAGTGGAGAATGAGCTGGCTCGTAAGGCAGTTCAGGCATTCTGCGATGTTGTTGGCGACAACACCGAGGTTATCGCTGAGGTGGTTGGGCGAGATGGCGTTCTGGTTATTTTGAAGGCCATGAAGGCAACAGGAAATATGTCAGCCACCGACGCTTTCTTGGCTGAAGTCCGGGCGCAGGGGGTGGATGCTGCTATAGAAGCTGCAAAAAATCTGGTGGCCCAAGAATATGAGTATAAGGATTTCAAAGCGGCGCAGAGTGATTGCTGTATGCACCCTGGTTCAGACCTGGTAGGGAAGGTTGAAATGACTGAGTGGTTAGTTGACTTTGCTGCCCAGCTTCGCAAAGGAGGCAACCAGTGAGCAAGATTGACTATCAGGCACTGCGTGAAAAGGCAGAGAAAGCAACGTGTGGTGTGTGGTCGCTCGAATATGGAGAGGGACGATTTGATGGTGATGATGCACTAATTCATCGCGAGGTTGCTGGATATATTCCCATTTGCAGAATTGAAGGAGCGCATCCTGAAAGCGGTTTCGATGAAGATTTCCAAATAGAACAGCAGGCCAATGCTGAATTCATCGCCGCAGCCAATCCAGCTACCGTGACGGCATTACTGGATGAACTGGAAAGAAACCAGCAATACATCAAACGCCGTGACCAGGAGAACGAGGAAATTGCGCTAACGGTAGGGAGGCTTCGCGTTGAGCTGGAAGGCAAAGACAGCAAAATAGCCAATCTTACCGCCGAACGCGATGCTCTTCGTGAAGGTGAGATGGGCGACGCTAGGCATAGCAACACACGGGCCGCAGCTGATATCTACTTCCAACTGGTCGAGGAGTGCGAAATTCCTGCTGGCGGATCTCTGGTCGAGTACGTTGACGATATGCGCGAGAAGCTGGAAGCCGCAGAGAAGCGCATTGCAGAGTTAGAAAGTGGTTCTCAGGCACAAAAGTTAGTTGAAGCAATCATTGTTGCGATAGAAAACGAACAGGAAAGGCTTTTTGATGAAGATTACCTAATGGATTCGAAAGAATGCATTGACGTAATTCGTGAAGAAGTAAAGCGATGGAATGATTCCCGTGCCGCTGGCATTCGCATCAACGGAGGTGAGTAGTGCGTGTGGCATGTATCGGCTTGTTACCGTACCCGACTCGTTTTTGGGCTTCTGCGCTAATTGCAAAGCCACATGTCCTGATGGCTGACAACATCATCCCGGCACCAAAGCGCCGCCATACCGGTATTGCAGCGGCACGACGAGCAGCAAAGAGACGCAGGAGAGCAAAGCGATGAAAAACCGTAAGGCAAAACGACTTTTTTTACAGCGACCTGTGCGTGTGGTGGAGCTGGTTATTAGCAACCATAAGATAGCGGTACTCCATCCATTTGGTCAGGTGGCTTTTGCCGCAAAGCGTAAGCCTACTGCGTCACAGAACAGGCGGAAGAAAGGGTACGCAGTAAGATGAAAAACCGTAAAGCAAAGATTCTGTTAGTTCGTAGAAACGCTCCTGGCGTCTGGCAGTGGGTGAGACTCAGCAACCGACGGATGGGGTTGATGAAATATTACGGGATGATGGATTGTGGTTTTTGCAAAAAGCCCAGCGCGGCGCAAAACCGCTGGAAAAACCATTTGCGCACTAAAGGAGAGTGATATGGCGTTAACACACCGCGAACTCTGTCAGATTGCGTACAAGTTCCTTAAGCGCAACGGGTTCAAGGTTTGTTTTCATGACCGCTTTATAGCTGTAACCAGTACCGGAGAACAGCCAGATGCTATGGGGTTCAGAAATTCAGCATCATGCCTGATAGAGGCGAAGTGTTCTCGTGCTGATTTGTTGGCAGATAGAAAAAAGCGTTTTCGTAAAAATCCGTCTCTTGGAATGGGCGACTGGCGATTCTTTATTAGTGAGCCGGGAATTATTTCAATTGAGGATTTACCACCTGGCTGGGGATTACTTCACGTTGTTAACGGAAGAGTACGGAAAGTACATGGGTGGCCCAAGGGTAATTGCTGTTGGGGTAACCCTGAAGATAAACCTTTTATTGGGAATAAGCAGGTTGAATGCGATTACATGTTATCTGCATTAAGGCGCATGGAGTTGAGAGGGCACCTTAATGAAATATATGACGGTGTAATTGTTAATAAGAAAGAAGGAAACGCGGCATGATCACTATTACCAAAGAGCGACTGCTGACAATCAAGCAGTGGCGCGAAACATACGGACCTGATAGCAACGTTGTACTGCCAGCAGAAGAAGCGGAAGAACTGGCGCGTATCGTGCTGGCATCGCTGGAAGCAGAGCCTGTTCTGTATCAGTCCTGCACTCGCCCCACCTGGAATAGCGGTGTTCCGTGGACGGAATGGAAAGAACGTAGTCGTGAGTGCTACGAAGACGATTTGCGTTTTACAGACACGCCTGACCATGCCGGTTGGATATACAAATGTCGAAAACTATATACCACTCCGCCAGCGCCGATAGCGTTAGAGGCCATTGAAAACGCAATTGAATACATTCGTAGTATCGCTTTTCACATCGATGAAGACGATTACCACGGCAAACATATTGCGTATTTCATGCGACAAGCATTGGCCTGGCTGGAAGGGCATTCATGCAGCGACGACAGACTGGGTAAAGCCGACAATCAACCAGTACGCGGCAACCAGGCTGCCGAATCCAATCGCGGTAATGAGTGGACCGGCAATCCTGATATTGATAACGCAATCATCATGCTCGACCGCATAGATACGGCGGAAAGTTACGATGATGACCGTATTGAGGCTGTTAAGGCTGTTTTGCGTAGACTGGCAGGCAACTCTCCGGTAACTCCGGATGGTTGGATAAGCTGTAGTGAGCGAATGCCCCCTCAAGATGATTGGATTTTAATTTATTCAAAGCACGGCGAGTATATGGCAGGACAGGTACAAGGGGAATACGTGGAGTTGAGCGACGGCACTTTATCGTGGTTAGGGAACGCCTTGTTCTGGATGCCGCTACCAGAACCGCCGCAGGAGGCGAAATGATGGATGTAAAAGAGAAGGTTTTGCAGGTGATGCGTTCCCGGGCTGCCCTGCAAGATAAAGCTCTCGGCGGGGAATATCCATTCAGGATGGCAACCTGGAATCTGCGGTTGGCAATGGAGAAGGCATTTCCTGATGAAGAATGGCGTTCGGCAGATTTGCGCAAAATTCTTATGGAGCTGGCTAAAGACGGAACAGTATCCAAAGATACCCATGCCAGCCGGATTGGTCAGGCGGTATGGAGACTGGAGGTGAGGTAATGGCTAACCTGCAACTTGCCGTTAAAGGTGAATACTTCGATGCCATGATTCGCGGGGAGAAAACGGAAGAGTATCGCCTGTGTAATGACTACTGGAATAAGCGCCTCGTTAACCGTAAGTATTACCGCCTGATTATCACAAAGGGATATCCGAAGCGCAAAGACTTCAGTCGCAGAATTGACGTCCCGTATAACGGATATGAAATAAAAACAATCACACAACCACACTTCGGTGATAAACCGGTAAAGGTGTTCGCGATAAAAGTGAAGATTAATAGCTAAATTTCAATTAACACGGAGTAATTATGTGGCGCGGTAATAATCATGGAGGAAGTCAGATGATACTTACCGAATATACGTTCGACCACAAAACCAATAAATCACGTTCAGTATATTTGCTTCGGCACAATAGCCGTGTAAGAAATACCGTTCTGGAGCAAAATCTGACCGTTGAAATGGATAATTTGGGAAACTTCAAGCCAACAATATCGCTTGATGATTTTCCGTGTGGTTTAAGCGAAAGAGAAGCAATGCTGAAATTAGCAGAATGGCTACAAAGATTAAGCATTGCTATTGAAGATAACTGGTCTGAACCTTAAATTAATATGATGACACTAAAACATTTTCTTGACCGCCCATTATGGGCGGCAGCCGCAGGCTATGACTTTAATTATATGGATTGCATGTCTTATACTGCCAATGCATACGACCATTCGTTCAGCCTGCTGTTTAATTCTTTAAGAATATTGCCGGAAACAGAAGTTGGAGAGCTTCATTTATGGATATTGGGCTTTATCGCGGCTGGAGTTGGTATTGCCGTATGGCCTTTTATTTTCTGGCTGGTGGCTGTTGTAGTGTGGTTTAAGTGCAAGACGTACCGGAAAAAGTATTTCTTAGGTGATGGAATGACTGATATTGCCAAAATGAACATTGAAAAATGGACTAAGGAATGTGAAAAGAAATGGCGCAAAAAGAAATGACTACTCTAACGACAGCATACTTACAGCAATTGGTATTTTTTGCAGGCGAGGCTACTTGTCATCCTGACGCAAACTATTTATTGGAATTTGAGAGGTTAGCGTCACCCGGTATCGTTCTGGAACTGGCCCAACAGGTGCTGGCCTTGAGACAAAAAGAGCAACATGAAAGTAATACGTGTAGATTGAATTTTGAGCATTGGCTGGAACAGCAACGCGGGAAAATCGATGTGGACTGTGGTTGTGTGTCCACTGAAACATTCATGCACTGGCTGCGGGTAGCTTACGAGGCTGGCAACTATCCGGATATTCCGGATAGTTCGGTGCCAGCACCAGGAAAGGGCGTCACCGGTGAACGTATCCGAATTAAGCCGCATGTTTATCGCGAACTGGTTAACCGTCTCCACGATACAGCGATCAAGTGTGCTGGCACCCAGCAATTACGAGAAAGAATTAGCCGTGTTTTGGGCGACGTTATTACACCAGATCATCATAAACAAGCCGAGAAAAGTGGCCTGGAAAGGTGTCGCCTTGAGGCGGCATTAAACATTAAGCCGGGGCATACGCTTGGCATTATTGATGCACTATTGGTTCATAAGATGGCCAGGGCTTTATTGCCGCTGGTGGCTGAAAAGCATGAGGTGGACCATGCCAACGAAAGCTGAATTACAGGTGCGCGTAGATGAGCTTGAAAAAGAGAACGCGAGCCTCAAAAAAATGCTGTCGCGGGCGGAAAGGGAATTATCAGGCAAATTATTGCCAGAAGAACTGCCACCAGCAGATATACCTGATCGAGTGTCCTGGTGGATGAAGTATTTCCGTGCACCGTGGGAGGCGTTTTGGTGCTACGACCATCGCAGATGGTGTGATGAACTTGATAGCAATTTTCCCTACTTTGCGGAAGGGAACACCTGCCCTCAATGCAGGGGATAGCATTTGACGAAATCGATCACCCTATCCTGAACTTCAGAAAGAAGGTCTTTTTCACGCGCCAGGACGTCAGGATATTGACGTTCTGGCCTTACCAGATGCCGGAGCTTCCCATTAAGCAGAATGGCCTCAGAAAACACTTTTACTCTGTGCTTTATCCCCTCTGTTTCACTTTTCAGCGTCAAAATAAAGCGCAATTGCTTATTAGCCTGATTCGGATTCAATACACGAATTTGCAGTTCGTCTATGCTGTTCCGCAACGGGATTGATGCCACCACACTGGTGCAGTCTCTGATTGTCTGAATTGAACGGCTAACATTGAGAACGTTATTGTGCATGTGCCTGATCCACTAACTCCTGGAGGTTTCTTGTGTCAGATCGAAATATAGCAGCTAAAAGCCAGGAAGAGCGAGACAAGGTGAACGTAGACCTTGCCGCCAGCGGCGTTGCTTACAAAGAACGGCTGAATATACCTGTGATTGCAGAGCAGGTGGCCCGTGAGCAACCGGAAAACCTGCGCGCCTATTTCATGGAACGGCTACGGCACTACCGGCAGTTAAGCCTCCAGTTGCCAAAAGGGAGCGATCCGGTGTATCAGAACGAGGATGCACCAAAAAAATAACGGCAAGATGGGGGAGAAATGTGATTAGCCCCCAGCGTGGCGCGCCTACAAACCCCGCTTTCACAAACTATGCCTTTTCAATGTATACTGTATGAATAAACAGTATCATTGAGGTAAAACGCTATGGGCTTCCCTTCTCCTGCGGCGGATTATGTTGAAAGCCGAATTTCTCTTGATCAGCAGATAATTAGACATCCTTCAGCGACCTACTTCATGCGGGCAGCTGATAGCCATCACCGTGAGGGAATATTGCAGGGTGCTTTGCTGGTGGTTGATTCCTCGCTTACTCCGGTTGATGGTTCTCTGCTTGTGTGCGCTATGGAGGGTGAATATCGCATAAAGAGATACAGGAAGTATCCGCGCCAGCACCTGGAGGACTTAAGCACCGGGAAGAAAGAGGCGTTACCAGTAGATGACGATGGATACACGGGCAGTAATGCTGTTTTTGGTGTGATCACTCATGTCATCAATGATGCCCGAAGTGGGGAATTTGATGATTGTCCGGTTATTTAAGCTGCAAAGTGCTGGTGCTTTATGCCTGTGAGGTTTATAATTGTGTACACATAACGAGTACATGAGGTGTTTATGCAATCCATTAACTTCCGTACCGCGCGCGGCAACCTTTCTGAAGTGCTCAACAATGTTGAAGCCGGGGAAGAGGTTGAAATCACCCGCAGAGGCCGTGAGCCAGCAGTAATTGTCAGCAAGGCTACTTTCGAAGCCTACAAAAAAGCGGCGCTGGATGCTGAATTTGCATCCCTGTTTGACACCCTGGACTCCACCAACAAGGAACTGGTTAACCGATAATGAGGCATATATCACCGGAAGAACTTATTGCGCTTCATGATGCGAATATAAACCGCTACGGCGGCCTGCCGGGAATGTCAGATCCGGGTAGGGCAGAGGCCATTATCGGGAGAGTTCAGGCCAGAGTTGCCTACGAAGAGATCACCGACCTTTTCGAAGTCTCCGCCACCTACCTGGTGGCTACAGCGAGAGGGCATATATTCAATGATGCCAATAAGCGTACCGCGCTAAACAGTGCGCTGTTATTTCTACGCCGTAACGGGGTGCAGGTATTTGATTCACCTGAACTGGCAGACCTTACCGTAGGGGCTGCGACAGGAGAGATATCTGTATCTTCTGTCGCCGACACGTTACGTAGATTGTATGGTTCCGCGGAGTAGATTAATGGCACGTAAATACAACAAATTGTCCCGTGAAGCGTTAAAGATGCTTCTTGATGGCGTGAGTCGCCGCGAGGTAAAGCAATACCTGGTTGGTAAGCAAATTGGTGCCAGGACCGCTATTGCTGTGTTATGCCGTCAGGAAATGGTTGTGCTTAAACAGAGAATGCCGGGCAGCAGATAAAGCCCAATCAGTGATGAAAGGTGTGATGTGAAAGCCGTAATTACTCCCTTTGTACAAAAAGAGCTTGGCGTCGCCACGTTCAAAGTGGATCAGGAGGTCAGAAAGCTGGTGGAGGCTGGCCGTAAATTTATTATGGAGCCGGTGCCGCGTGAGTTAATCGAGCACATGGAAGACGGCCTCGTTGTTACCGAGCAAACCATGGCAACAAATGAGGCGTTGCAGCCGTTTTTTAACAGCGATGAACTGTTTCGCCGTATTGGTGGAATTGACGCGCTGGTGGCGTGGTTGCGTAGGAAAGAGGGTCAATGCCAGGCCGCAGATCGTAGTTGGTGTGACAACCATATTGTCCACGCTGAACGAGACAATAGCGCGGTGTTGTTGTGCTGGCATCACGATAACCATTACCGGATGCGTGGTTTTAATGAGCTGAAAGAAACGCTGCACAATAATCGCGTTAACTGGATACTGGATGTCGCCCGTCAGGAAATGGGCCTTTCAAATAGCCATGATTTAAGTATTCAGGAGCTGTGCTGGTGGGCTTTCATGCGCAACATGATGCACCTGATGCCGGAAGAAGTCTGCCGCATATCAATAAATAAGATGAAGGCTACTCCGCAGGATAGCGGACCTCTGAAAGAGGCGGATATTCGCCCGTATGACGATCGCGCTACAGCATATGTTCAGATGATGGAAGAACGCGCCGCGCCGATGCGTGCAAAAGTATGCCCTGTGGATGTTGACTCCGACCCAGGTATGGCGCATTTCAAAATACCAAAACTTCAATCGCTAAAATTGCCCGAGTACATGGACTTTGTGGCTTCCCGTCCATGCTGTGGCTGTGGAGCTGCGGGAGCTGGCGCTCACATTACGCCTTATATCGTTCGTCATAGTCGATTATGCGCGCATGACATTTATGCTATTCCTCTGTGCCAGTCATGCCAGCGTGATATTGAGCGTGACCGCGATAATTGGGAGAAGACGCACGGTAGGCTGGCGATGCATCAACGATTGTTCTTTGATTACGCGCTTGGAGTCGGCGCTATCACAAGTCACTCGTCGAGCGTTAGATAAAATTGCTCTAATGTATTGCTATTTCTTTAATCGAGGGTATTATATTCCACGTTGATTAGTTGACATGGGCTAATCAGTAGGTGACAGGATGTTACTTAACTGGCAGGGACGCCACTTCATGGAAATAAATCACTCACGAATAACATCGTACGAGATTGCGGATTACATGATCCGCACTAAATCTCTTCTATCAGCGAAAGAACTCGCAGCAATTCTTGAAAAGGAATACCCGCATCTGGATGTCGATAAGCGCGATGTTTATCTGCGCTTAAAGGCTATCGCTGTGTCTAAGTATTCGTCTGTTTTGATTGATGACAGTACACGCCCACGTAGATTTCAGATCCACTCTCTGAATCCTGAATTCTTTCGCCGCAGCCGCGCTCCGCGCCGGTTTGATGAAAAACTCCAGAACGAACTCTATATGACGCAGGACGAAAAGGAACGCCGGGAGCACCAGCCTTGGGTGATGGCGCGTCAACTTTTCAATAAGGTGGTCCGTCAGCACCGTCATTACGGTAATGCCACATCCGCACGTATCTGATTGATTGCTTGCCCGTTCCGGGCCTTTTGACATGTGACTTTCGTTACCCTCGCGTCAAAAAGAGTTTTATACGAAAGGAAGCATAAGTGACCTGGGACGATCACAAGAAGAATTTTGCTCGCCTGGCGCGAGATGGTGGTTACACCATCGCACAATATGCCGCCGAGTTTAATCTCAACCCAAACACCGCACGTCGTTATCTCCGTGCATTCAAAGAAGACACCGGAACAGCGGACAGCCGTAAGCCAAATAAGCCTGTCAGAAAACCACTAAAAAGCATGATCATTGATCACGCTAATGATCAACATGCAGGTGATCACATTGTGGCTGAAATGGCTGAAAAACAAAGAGTTAATGCTGTTGTCAGTGCCGCAGTCGAGAACGCGAAGCGCCAGAATAAGCGCATAAATGATCGTTCTGATGATCATGACGTGATCACCCGCGCCCACCGGACCTTACGTGATCGCCTGGAACGCGACACCCTGGATGATGATGGTGAACGCTTTGAATTCGAAGCTGACGATTACCTGATAGATAACGTTGAAGCGCGGAAGGCCGCGCGCGCTATGTTGCGTCGGTCCGGGGCCGATGTTCTGGAAACCACTCTTCTTGAAAAGTCTCTTTCTCATCTCCTTATGCTGGAGAACGCCAGGGATACGTGTATTCGTCTGGTGCAGGAAATGCGCGATCAGCAAAAAGACGATGGTGAAGGGACTCCGCCTGAATATCGTATCGCGAGCATGCTAAACAGCTGTTCCGCGCAGATAAGCAGCCTGATCAACACCATTTACAGCATCCGGAATAACTATCGAAAAGAAAGCCGGGAGGCGGAAAAGCACGCTTTATCTATGGGGCAAGCTGGCATTGTTAAGCTGGCATACGAACGAAAGCGTGAAAATAACTGGTCAGTGCTGGAAGCAGCTGAATTCATCGAGGCGCATGGCGGGAAAGTGCCGCCCCTGATGCTGGAGCAAATCAAAGCCGATCTGCGTGCTCCTAAGACCAATACCGATGATGAGGAAAGGCAAACAGCCGTCGGTGGCCCTTCTCTTGACGATCTGGACAAAGTTGCGCGAGAACGGGCCGCCAACCGCCGCGCCGATGCCGCATTGTGGATTGAGCAGCGTAGGGAAGAAATCGCCGATATCGTTGATACAGGCGGTTATGGAGATGTTGATACTGAAGGTGTATCAAACGACCCATGGCTGGAACAAGACCTGGACGAAGACGAGGAGGAAGACGAAGAAGTTACCCGCAAGCTATACGGGGATGATGATTAATGGCCAGAAGTTGCGTAACGGATCCACGTTGGCGCGAGCTGGTGGCGCTATATCGTTATGACTGGATTGCGGCCGCTGATGTTTTATTCGGCAAAACACCTACCTGGCAGCAGGATCTGATTATTGAGTCTGTGCAGGAACAGGGTAGCAAGACATCTGTTTCGTCTGGTCACGGTACCGGGAAATCAGACATGACTTCTATCATGATCATGTTGTTCATAATCATGTATCCCGGTGCCCGCGCCATTATCGTTGCGAACAAAATTCAGCAGGTAATGACCGGTATATTCAAGTACATCAAGATAAACTGGGCTACTGCCACCAGCCGTTTTCCATGGCTTGCTGATTATTTTGTTCTGACAGAAACCGCTTTCTATGAGGTTACTGGTAAAGGTGTATGGACTGTAGTACCGAAGGGCTTTCGTCTGGGAAGTGAAGAAGCTCTCGCCGGTGAACACGCAGATCATCTTCTGTATATTATCGATGAAGCCTCCGGTGTCAGTGATAGAGCTTTCGGTATCATCACCGGTGCTCTTACCGGACAGGATAACCGCATCTTATTACTGTCACAGCCTACACGCCCAAGCGGCTATTTCTACGATACTCACCATAAACTGGCCAAGCGTCCTGGTAACCCAGATGGCGTTTATACGGCGATCACGCTTAACAGTGAGGAATCACCGCTGGTAACGCCAGCATTTATCAAAATGAAGCTGGCGGAGTACGGCGGGCGTGATAACCCTATGTACATGATTAAGGTACGCGGCCTATTCCCTAAATCACAGGATGGCTTCCTTCTTGGGCGTGATGAGGTTGAACGTGCAACGCGGCGGAAAGTCAAGATTGCAAAAGGATGGGGCTGGCTTGCATGTGTGGACGTTGCTGGTGGTACGGGACGGGATAAGTCCGTTATCAATATCATGATGGTGTCCGGCCAGCGAAATAAACGCCGTGTAATCAACTATCGAATGCTGGAATACACAGACGTTACAGAAACGCAGCTTGCCGCCAAAATTTTCGCAGAATGCAATCCTGAGCGATTCCCAAATATCACCATAGCGATAGACGGCGATGGCCTGGGTAAAGCAACGGCGGATCTGATGTACGAGCATTATGGTATTACCGTACAGCGTATACGCTGGGGTAAAAAGATGCATAGCCGTGAAGATAAGAGCCTGTACTTTGATAAACGTGCTTATGCCAACGTTCAAGCCGCAGAGGCAGTAAAATCTGGTCGTATGAGACTGGATAAGGGTAATGAAACTATTGAGGAAGCGTCGAAAATCCCTGTAGGGATTAACTCCGCAGGTCAATGGAAGGTGATGAGTAAGGAGGATATGAAGAAAAAACTCAACCTGCACTCACCAGACCATTGGGATACATATTGTTTCGCTATGCTGGCGGATTATGTTCCCCAGGATGAAGTGCTTAGCGTCGAAGACGAAGCGCAGGTTGATGAAGCTCTTGCATGGCTTAACGAATAAATATTTGCTCTAATAAATTGTGTTTTTTGACTGCCGATGTTACATTGAACCTGACCTCTTGCGCCTTGAGGCATTTTCGGTTTATGCTTATCAGGCACCTCATTAAAACGGGTGCCGGGATTGGCCTCCCGCTTAAGTCTAAGGCGATACAGACGCCGCTCGCGTCTTTTTTTTGTATCGGCGTACACGCACACCTCTACAATGGTGGGCTGTATGGGGCTACCTTCGGGTAGGCTGGTTACCTTGGACGCCAGTAAGGCCAACTCCGTACAGTCCACCGCCAGCAAGATTGGTCTCTTCTGCGGTGGTTACATACCAACGTCTAAGGAGGCTGCCAATATGGCTACTATCCCTACCCCAACTCATCCTGAATTTATCTGGCGCTTTTACTCCTGCCAAAAACGTCACTATCACTTCGTTATTGCACCGACAGAAGATGAGGCACGCTCTCAATTGCCTGATGGCCCCTGCATTTTTACTGCCCGTTTTTCAACTAACTCGCGCAATTCTCTCAGTTACTGGTGCCTCCCTGTTAACACTTCTGCTCAGGAGGGACGATGAGAACGTCATTAGTCACCCGTGAAGAAATGATTGAGGCAATTGAACAGCACACATCCTGTATCAGTACCAGGGATATACCGGGTGTTATTGCCAACTACTTCATGATCACCAAACAACTTTACCGGAGAAAGGACAAGAACGCTGTTCACCGCATTCTGTTGTCTGATATCCGCGAATACCTGCTCGAACAGGGGCATCTGAATTACGCAACCGTCGCAGCCGAAACACGCAAGGAGGCACACAGAATGAAAGCAAGCAAACCAGATGTTGTCGTTACAAAGCCTTTGACAGCAACCACACCAGCACCGGTCATGGATGCTATCCCCAACACCGGAGACACAATCGACAGCCAGACGCTGTTAAAGATGGTTAATGAGGCGCGTAAGTTATGTGGGGAACCATTAGTAAGAAATAATAAGTTTATTGAGAAGGTTGTAGATGAGCTTGAAGGTGAGACCTACACAAAAAGTGTAGGTCGCAAAAATGGTGCAAACATAGACATTATCACCATGACTTTCAAACAAGCCCTGCGAGTCGCCGCGCGCGAGTCAAAAGCGGTCCGCCGTTCGCTGATCGACAAGCTGGAGGAGTTGCAGCAGGTTAGCGCTGCTTCTCCAGCGATCCCCCAAACATTGCCCGAAGCTCTGCGCCTGGCTGCCGAACTGGCTGAACAAAAGCAACTTCTGGAACAGAAAGCCCACCAGCTAAATCAGCAGCTGGTGGCCGCAGCCCCCAAAGTCGATTTTGCCGACCGGGTATCAGTGGCTAAGGGGATCCTGATTGGAAATTTTGCAAAGGTTGTTGGACTTAAGCAAAACGCGCTGTTTGCCTGGTTACGGGAGAACGGCATCCTGATAGCGTCCGGTGGACGTAAAAATGTGCCGTTCCAGCAGTACATCAATGCGGGGTATTTCACGGTGAAAGAAGTGGTGCTGGATGATGAAGATGGCTACCAGATACGGTTGACGCCTCAATTAACGGGTAAAGGCCAGCAGTGGTTGACGCGTAAACTGCTCGATGCTGGCTTGTTAAAACCGGTGGCGGCTGAATAATGGAAGAATGCCCGGTTGATGCCGGGCATAATTTATTGCGCGCTTTCGGGGTTGTCGTTTACTGGCTGCCCCTTCTTGGTTTTACGGCTGCGCGTAACTGATGCGGCTGACTTAACCTTTTTCTCTTCACGAGTGATGGCAATTTGTTTTTTTACATTTTCAATATCTGCCAGGCGATATATTTTTGCTTGCGGCCAGCGGTCGCAGATGATCGGTTCTATGGAGTCATAAAGGCTAAATTTTGCTTTCTCGAATTCACCGTTGATGATGATTCCATCACGGAGAGTTTCATCGCAGATAAACACGCCACACAGCGGCACATGGTAACTAACTGATTTACCGTTATTGTAGTTAGGACTACTGGAGATGTAGTGAACGCGCAGCATTGTTTCGCTAAAGCCGTGTACGCGCATACGGAATTTTTCATCCTCCGGGTACTGCCTCATTAGCTCTTTTGTTGCTTCCAGGTTCTCTATGTATTTCGCACTGTGCTCATTGATCCCCGCGCTTTTTTGGATGCGAATGTCCTTATCAATCAGATGAATAATGCGGCCAGCGGTCATGTTGACGCTGTTCACAGCTTCTGTCTGATAAGTTGTAACCTTGCGCACACCGCGAAGGATGTTAGGCACTGGATATAAAATAGTCTTTGGGATATTGAGGTCTGGGTACTGTTCCAGTTCCCGCGCCATTAAAGTCCATTTATCAATTTCAGCCTGAATGCTGTCAGTTTCTTTGAACGGTAGAACGACAACCGGGCGTACAGGACGACCGTCGCTGGCTGTATCAACGTGTTGGGCGCGTGCAACAGCTTTTTTTAGAAAGAGATCCCTGAAGCTGACGAACTCCTGGTACAGTTGTTCGCCGTAGACATAATTTATCATTGATCCTCCTCCAGAATTGACATGGTCAATAACGCCCGGCTGAGAAAACCGGTCATTACTGACCTATATTATAGAGGGATCAAACAAAAATAATAGATTTATTAGTGCATTTATTGTGAGTCTAACTGGTTAGTTGCCATGAGATATTCGATTGTGTCAGTGAGGTCATCCAGGTCGTCTTGGGTGATGCGGTACTCCTGATTGGATATCTTTGAGTAGTGTTCAGCAATGGCGCGGGCAGCGTCGGTTTCGGCAGGGTCTACAGATAAAGCGTTAGAGCAATGTCTAACGTCGTCGATGGTTGGTTGAATGAAAGCCATAATTATGCCTCACTGTATTGACAACACAGAGCCTGAAGCTCTGACCTACTGTTTCACCCATGATCCATGCTGGGGTAATCTAACAACATTGCGCTGTGTGTAAGATGAGCAATGCATAGCTGTAATGCCGTTGTATAAGGTTTCCCTGTTTGCTCATTTCCTTCTGAGCCGCTCTACAACGCTGAAGACACATTAAATAGTGAATCCAAAGTCGTATTACGTAACGGCGGCAAAACTATAATTTATTAGAGCAATTGTCAAACAACTATGAAAAACAATCCAGTTTTTAGCTGGTGGAGTGGGATTTTTCTCTCAAAATTTACTGCTCTAATAATTCTTGATTTTTGTGCGCAGCTGGACGTAAACTCCTCTTCGGACCTGATAACTTCGTATAGCATACATTATACGAAGTTATCTTAAGGGTTATTGAACATGATTAATTTACCTGTAAATCCATACAGTTCAATACCTTATCAGGTCAAATAGTGATCACTTGATCATTTGATCAAGGTTGCGCTACGTAAAATCTGCGAAATGTTGGCAGTGTTAGTGCTCCAGATTTCGCGTAGCGCACTTAGCACCACCAATCAATCAGAGGTGAAAAATGGGATATTCAGCTGCTAAAGTGTCCACTCATCTTGAGCTTGAGAAAAACCGTGGTTACTGGCGGGCAAAAGGGTTTGATCGTGATAGTTGTCAACTGTCATTATCGCGCGGTGAAGAGAAAATAGAACGCACGCGCGGTCGCTGGCGTTTCTATGACGAGAACCATAAACAGGTAAAGGCAGAGCCGATCCTGTACACTTTACTTAAAACCATTATCTGAGTGTTAAATGTCCAATTTACTGACCGTACACCAAAATTTGCCTGCATTACCGGTCGATGCAACGAGTGATGAGGTTCGCAAGAACCTGATGGACATGTTCAGGGATCGCCAGGCGTTTTCTGAGCATACCTGGAAAATGCTTCTGTCCGTTTGCCGGTCGTGGGCGGCATGGTGCAAGTTGAATAACCGGAAGTGGTTTCCCGCAGAACCTGAAGATGTTCGCGATTATCTTCTATATCTTCAGGCGCGTGGTCTGGCAGTGAAAACTATCCAGCAACATTTGGGCCAGCTAAATATGCTTCATCGTCGGTCCGGTCTGCCACGACCAAGTGACAGCAATGCTGTTTCACTGGTCATGCGACGGATCCGAAAAGAAAACGTTGATGCCGGTGAACGTGCAAAACAGGCACTGGCGTTCGAACGCACTGATTTCGACCAGGTTCGTTCACTCATGGAAAATAGCGATCGCTGCCAGGATATACGTAATCTGGCATTTCTGGGGATTGCTTATAACACCCTGTTACGTATAGCCGAAATTTCCAGGATCAGGGTTAAAGATATCTCACGTACTGACGGTGGGAGAATGTTAATCCATATTGGCAGAACGAAAACGCTGGTTAGCACCGCTGGTGTAGAGAAGGCACTTAGCCTGGGGGTAACTAAACTGGTTGAGCGATGGATTTCTGTCTCTGGTGTAGCTGATGATCCGAATAACTACCTGTTTTGCCGCGTCAGAAAAAATGGTGTTGCCGCGCCATCATCCACCAGCCAGCTATCAACTCGCGCCCTGGAAGGGATTTTTGAAGCAACTCACCGATTGATTTACGGGGCAAAAGATGACTATGGTCAGCGATACCAGGCCTGGTCTGGACATAGTGCCCGTGTCGGTGCCGCGCGAGATATGGCCCGCGCCGGAGTTTCTATACCGGAGATCATGCAAGCTGGCGGCTGGACCAACGTAAATATTGTCATGAACTACATTCGTAACCTGGATAGTGAAACGGGGGCAATGGTGCGCCTGCTGGAAGATGGCGATTAGCCGTTCATTTGCGCTTGATTGCTCTAATTATTTGATATTTATGGTGACACATGCGGAAGGATTTCAAAATAGACGGAAAATATGTGGTGCTGTCTGTAAGCTCTCAAATTCAGTCACCATCTGTCATTGTCACCGTAAAGTTGAGCGATAGGATGCCTGATATCGACTCGATATCTGTTGCGTTCCCCGTTAAAAGCATGCGGAGTGCTGAACATTTTGTGATGAATGCAACGGAGGAGGAAGCGCGGCGCGGGCTTACTAGAGTCATGGGGGAATTTGGCGAACTCCTGTGTAAGGTAAACAATGCTCTTTCAATCAGTTCAGCAAGGTCCAAAGCGTTAACAGCTTCCATGATGAAATAAAAAAAAGCCTGGCAAGGAGCCAGGCTGCACAAAAGAGCGGGTTTGTATTCCGCATCCAATCAATCAAGAAGGAGTATAGCACACAGGTACTGAAGTGAAAAAATGTGATTCGCGATAAACAAAATATCTACCATTGCTCTAATTGATTGTTATAATTTAGCCGCATTTTTTGTCAACTACGAAGACGTTGCCATTACTTCACTCCTTGACATCATTGGCGGCCATTAGGCCGCCTTTTTTTTGCCATATGAAAACAATCGAACAAAAACTTGAACAGCGCCGCGAGTGGCAGAAGGCAGCCAGAGAACGAGCGATCGCTCGGCAACGGGAAAAGTTGGCTGACCCCGCCTGGCGAGAATCGCAATATCAGAAAATGCGGGATTCTATCGACCGCCGTATCGCTAAACAGAAAGAGCGCCCACCAGCCAGCAAAACGCGGAAAAGTGCGGTAAAAATAAAATCTCGTGGCTTGAAGGGGCGAACACCGACGGAGGAGGAACAGACTATCGCCAATGCTCTTGGCACTCTCCCCTGCATTGCCTGCTACATGCATGGAGTAATATCTGAAGAGGTGTCTCTGCACCATATCTCCGGTCGTACCGCGCCGGGTTGTCACAAAAAGCAATTGCCCCTTTGCAGATGGCACCACCAGCATGCAGCACCGGCTGAAGTAGGGGTCTGACGCTCAGTGGAACGAAAACTCACGTTAAGGGATTTTGGTCATGAGATTATCAAAAAGGATCTTCACCTAGATCCTTTTAAATTAAAAATGAAGTTTTAAATCAATCTAAAGTATATATGAGTAAACTTGGTCTGACAGTTACCAATGCTTAATCAGTGAGGCACCTATCTCAGCGATCTGTCTATTTCGTTCATCCATAGTTGCCTGACTCCCCGTCGTGTAGATAACTACGATACGGGAGGGCTTACCATCTGGCCCCAGTGCTGCAATGATACCGCGAGACCCACGCTCACCGGCTCCAGATTTATCAGCAATAAACCAGCCAGCCGGAAGGGCCGAGCGCAGAAGTGGTCCTGCAACTTTATCCGCCTCCATCCAGTCTATTAATTGTTGCCGGGAAGCTAGAGTAAGTAGTTCGCCAGTTAATAGTTTGCGCAACGTTGTTGCCATTGCTGCAGGCATCGTGGTGTCACGCTCGTCGTTTGGTATGGCTTCATTCAGCTCCGGTTCCCAACGATCAAGGCGAGTTACATGATCCCCCATGTTGTGCAAAAAAGCGGTTAGCTCCTTCGGTCCTCCGATCGTTGTCAGAAGTAAGTTGGCAGCAGTGTTATCACTCATGGTTATGGCAGCACTGCATAATTCTCTTACTGTCATGCCATCCGTAAGATGCTTTTCTGTGACTGGTGAGTACTCAACCAAGTCATTCTGAGAATAGTGTATGCGGCGACCGAGTTGCTCTTGCCCGGCGTCAACACGGGATAATACCGCACCACATAGCAGAACTTTAAAAGTGCTCATCATTGGAAAACGTTCTTCGGGGCGAAAACTCTCAAGGATCTTACCGCTGTTGAGATCCAGTTCGATGTAACCCACTCGTGCACCCAACTGATCTTCAGCATCTTTTACTTTCACCAGCGTTTCTGGGTGAGCAAAAACAGGAAGGCAAAATGCCGCAAAAAAGGGAATAAGGGCGACACGAAAATGTTGAATACTCATACTCTTCCTTTTTCAATATTATTGAAGCATTTACCAGGGTTATTGTCTCATGAGCGGATACATATTTGAATGTATTTAGAAAAATAAACAAATAGGGGTTCCGCGCACATTTCCCCGAAAAGTGCCACCTGACGTCTAAGAAACCATTATTATCATGACATTAACCTATAAAAATAGGCGTATCACGAGGCCCTTTCGTCTTCAAGAATTTTATAAACCGTGGAGCGGGCAATACTGAGCTGATGAGCAATTTCCGTTGCACCAGTGCCCTTCTGATGAAGCGTCAGCACGACGTTCCTGTCCACGGTACGCCTGCGGCCAAATTTGATTCCTTTCAGCTTTGCTTCCTGTCGGCCCTCATTCGTGCGTTCTAGGATCCTCCGGCGTTCAGCCTGTGCCACAGCCGACAGGATGGTGACCACCATTTGCCCCATATCACCGTCGGTACTGATCCCGTCATCAATGAACCGGACTGCCACGCCCTGAGCGTCAAATTCCTTTATCAGTTGGATCATATCGGCAGTGTCGCGGCCAAGACGGTCGAGCTTCTTAACCAGAATGACATCACCTTCCTCCACCTTCATCCTCAGCAAATCCAGCCCTTCCCGGTCTGTTGAACTGCCGGATGCCTTATCGGTAAATATACGGTTTGCTTTCACACCTGCGTCTTTGAGTGCTCTGACCTGAAGATCAAGAGACTGCTGACTGGTTGAGACCCGAGCGTAACCAAAAAGTCGCATAAAAATGTACCTTAAATCGAATATCGGACAACTCATGTCTATTATTACAAATTTACGATTTAATAGACATATTAATGTAACAGTTTTACGATGTCCGATAATTTATAACATTTCGTACGGTTGGAAAAATGTTACTAAATGCCCGTCAGGCAGGGAGGCCGATATGCCCGTTGACTTTCTGACCACTGAGCAGACTGAAAGCTATGGCAGATTCACCGGTGAACCGGATGAGCTTCAGCTGGCACGATATTTTCACCTTGATGAAGCAGACAAGGAATTTATCGGAAAAAGCAGAGGTGATCACAACCGTCTGGGCATTGCCCTGCAAATTGGATGTGTCCGTTTTCTGGGCACCTTCCTCACCGATATGAATCATATTCCTTCCGGCGTCCGGCATTTTACCGCCAGACAGCTCGGGATTCGTGATATCACCGTTCTTGCAGAATACGGTCAGAGGGAAAATACCCGCCGTGAGCATGCAGCGCTGATACGTCAGCACTATCAGTATCGTGAATTTGCCTGGCCCTGGACATTTCGCCTTACCCGTCTTTTATATACCCGGAGCTGGATAAGCAACGAACGTCCTGGCCTGCTTTTCGATCTGGCGACAGGGTGGCTTATGCAACATCGTATTATTCTCCCCGGAGCCACTACGCTGACCCGGTTGATTTCAGAGGTAAGGGAAAAGGCGACGTTGCGCCTGTGGAACAAACTGGCACTGATACCGTCAGCCGAACAGCGTTCACAGCTGGAGATGCTGCTGGGGCCAACTGATTGCAGCCGCCTGTCTTTACTGGAATCACTGAAAAAGGGCCCTGTGACCATCAGTGGTCCGGCGTTTAATGAAGCAATTGAACGCTGGAAAACTCTGAACGATTTTGGCCTGCATGCTGAAAACCTGAGTACACTCCCGGCTGTGCGCCTGAAAAATCTCGCACGTTATGCTGGTATGACTTCGGTGTTCAATATTGCCAGGATGTCACCGCAGAAAAGGATGGCGGTTCTGGTTGCCTTTGTCCTTGCATGGGAAACGCTGGCGCTGGATGATGCATTGGACGTTCTGGACGCCATGCTGGCCGTTATCATCCGTGACGCCAGAAAGATTGGGCAGAAAAAACGGCTCCGCTCGCTGAAGGATCTGGATAAATCTGCATTGGCGCTCGCCAGCGCATGTTCGTACCTGCTGAAAGAAGAAACACCGGACGAATCGATTCGTGCTGAGGTGTTCAGCTACATCCCAAGGCAAAAGCTGGCTGAAATCATCACGCTTGTCCGTGAAATTGCCCGGCCCTCAGACGATAATTTTCATGAAGAAATGGTGGAGCAGTACGGGCGCGTTCGTCGTTTCCTGCCCCATCTGCTGAATACCGTTAAATTTTCATCCGCACCTGCCGGGGTTACCACTCTGAATGCCTGTGACTACCTCAGCCGGGAGTTCAGCTCACGGCGGCAGTTTTTTGACGACGCACCAACGGAAATTATCAGTCGGTCATGGAAACGGCTGGTGATTAACAAGGAAAAACATATCACCCGCAGGGGATACACGCTCTGCTTTCTCAGTAAACTGCAGGATAGTCTGACAGGGGATACACGCTCTGCTTTCTCAGTAAACTGCAGGATAGTCTGAGGCGGAGGGATGTCTACGTTACCGGCAGTAACCGGTGGGGAGATCCTCGTGCAAGATTACTACAGGGTGCTGACTGGCAGGCAAACCGGATTAAGGTTTATCGTTCTTTGGGGCACCCGACAGACCCGCAGGAAGCAATAAAATCTCTGGGTCATCAGCTTGATAGTCGTTACAGACAGGTTGCTGCACGTCTTTGCGAAAATGAGGCTGTCGAACTCGATGTTTCTGGCCCGAAGCCCCGGTTGACAATTTCTCCCCTCGCCAGTCTTGATGAGCCGGACAGTCTGAAACGACTGAGCAAAATGATCAGTGATCTACTCCCTCCGGTGGATTTAACGGAGTTGCTGCTCGAAATTAACGCCCATACCGGATTTGCTGATGAGTTTTTCCATGCTAGTGAAGCCAGTGCCAGAGTTGATGATCTGCCCGTCAGCATCAGCGCCGTGCTGATGGCTGAAGCCTGCAATATCGGTCTGGAACCACTGATCAGATCAAATGTTCCTGCACTGACCCGACACCGGCTGAACTGGACAAAAGCGAACTATCTGCGGGCTGAAACTATCACCAGCGCTAATGCCAGACTGGTTGATTTTCAGGCAACGCTGCCACTGGCACAGATATGGGGTGGAGGAGAAGTGGCATCTGCAGATGGAATGCGCTTTGTTACGCCAGTCAGAACAATCAATGCCGGACCGAACCGCAAATACTTTGGTAATAACAGAGGGATCACCTGGTACAACTTTGTGTCCGATCAGTATTCCGGCTTTCATGGCATCGTTATACCGGGGACGCTGAGGGACTCTATCTTTGTGCTGGAAGGTCTTCTGGAACAGGAGACCGGGCTGAATCCAACCGAAATTATGACCGATACAGCAGGTGCCAGCGAACTTGTCTTTGGCCTTTTCTGGCTGCTGGGATACCAGTTTTCTCCACGCCTGGCTGATGCCGGTGCTTCGGTTTTCTGGCGAATGGACCATGATGCCGACTATGGCGTGCTGAATGATATTGCCAGAGGGCAATCAGATCCCCGAAAAATAGTCCTTCAGTGGGACGAAATGATCCGGACCGCTGGCTCCCTGAAGCTGGGCAAAGTACAGGTTTCAGTGCTGGTCCGTTCATTGCTGAAAAGTGAACGTCCTTCCGGACTGACTCAGGCAATCATTGAAGTGGGGCGCATCAACAAAACGCTGTATCTGCTTAATTATATTGATGATGAAGATTACCGCCGGCGCATTCTGACCCAGCTTAATCGGGGAGAAAGTCGCCATGCCGTTGCCAGAGCCATCTGTCACGGTCAAAAAGGTGAGATAAGAAAACGATATACCGACGGTCAGGAAGATCAACTGGGCACACTGGGGCTGGTCACTAACGCCGTCGTGTTATGGAACACTATTTATATGCAGGCAGCCCTGGATCATCTCCGGGCGCAGGGTGAAACACTGAATGATGAAGATATCGCACGCCTCTCCCCGCTTTGCCACGGACATATCAATATGCTCGGCCATTATTCCTTCACGCTGGCAGAACTGGTGACCAAAGGACATCTGAGACCATTAAAAGAGGCGTCAGAGGCAGAAAACGTTGCTTAACGTGAGTTTTCGTTCCACTGAGCGTCAGACCCCAAGTAAGAGAAAAATACCCCTGGCTGGTCCCTGTTCATGCCGATGGCGTGGTAGGAGGCAAGAAAGAATTCACCTTGTTGAACAAGTCAGAGATGGAGTTGCTGGCTGACGCCTATGAAATGGCAAACATCATGCACTAATAAATATATTATTTTTAATCTTAAATGATTGACAACTGACAAGTGACTTGAGTCAGAATCATCACACGCCCGGTACGGATGGATCCCTTTTCAAATATTCCATGGACGGCACAGTCTGAGTACCGGGCGCTACCTTCAGTTGTATTGCTAAGCCGCCGCTGGTGGCTTTTCTTTTTTGTAGGGGCGCTATGGATAAGAAAATATGCGTTGTTTCGATGAGCGTCGGCAAACCGGCGTCAATGACTGCTGCATGGATCAACAACGAGCTGATAATGGCTGAGCGGACCAGCTACCCTGAACGCCGCCGCGACATGGAACTCCAGCTGCTGCGCGAATTGCGAGAAAAAGAGGAAAAGGGTTTTATCGTGCTGGTGGAAGAGGAAAACAGCTTTATTACTGGTCGAGTTGGCCAGCGTGTAAGGTTGCGCGATCCCTTCATGAACGGCAGGCCGGTACTGATTGAAGCAATGCAGATTTACAAGGAGCTGGAACGCCAGAAAGCGATCAAGTTACCGCGCAAGGAATCCGGCAAATACATCCTCCACCAAAGCATCTTCGATTCCGAACACGATAAAAAAGGCGATGAATTTTTCAACATCAACTGGAGCGAAATAACGACAGAGCATGTTCTGACGTTACTATGTTGCTTTGCGACGGAATACAACAACGTTGCCAGCGCAGACTACATCAGGGCAATGGCTGGAGAAGTTGAGGCACGCCAGGAACCATCGTTACTAAGCCCTCTGATTAACATAATTCGCGGAACCCAAACGCTGGCACAAAAACAGGTGCCTAAGGGAGTATTAACAGGAAAAGGAAATTATCTATAAACGTCAATGCATTAGGGTATACTTCTCCGTAGAACTATAAGTAAATGGAGTAAGTAATGAGCGAGTATATAGAAATTGCCTATGCAGCAGCTACACATAGGCTGTGCTTTCTTACAGGCACTGGATTTTCAAAGGCTGTTTCTGATGATAAAGCCCCAAGTTGGCAATCTTTATTGGAGCAACTGTGCGGTTTATTGAAGGATGGTGACTCACTCAAAGAGGAATTATTTCCTGATGGAAAAGCAAAAGACCTTAGCCTTGAAGAGGCTGCTCAGGTTATTGCACTAAAATTTATACTTTCGGGGAAAAATATTTACCAGGAGATTGAGAAAATCATAGCCTCAATCGAACTTGATCCATCAATTGAATATATTCAAGACTTTTTCAAAGAAAACACATTTAAAGTAATTACGACAAATTATGACAAGTTAGCAGAAAAACTGGCTGGAGAGAATCGAACGTGTACAATCACCCCCGGCCTGCCAATTCCAAAATATAATTGTGAGGTTAAAGTCTACCATGTTCACGGCTCTATAGACTCCCCATCAGATATGGTTGTTACTAGCGAGGATTATTTCAGATTTATAAATGGTAATTCTTACTTTTCAAATAAACTAAGCACAGTTCTACATGAAAACACTATTGTTATTCTTGGCTATTCTCTAAGTGACGCGAACCTCAAGGCGATTATAAATGAATATAAGGTATTTTCACGGGACAACGTAATGTCCTCCAATATTTTCCTTATTTCCCGAGGAAAACTATTGCAACCTATTAAAGATTACTATTTTTCCTGCTTTGGGATTAGGGTTATAGATAAAACAGAGGTGTCTGATTTCTTTAGAAAACTTAACAAGAAAATTCCAGAAGCAAAAAAAATAAAAGACAAATTGAGGCACTCAATCAAATCGGTAATAAAAAACGGAAGAGAGTATAAAATAGAGTTCTTGAAGTTAGAGGATTCTTTTTATCATATCATTTCCTCCATTTCATCATCTGGATATAGCTGGAATGATGAAAAGGTATTAAATGTTTTTTGTGATATAATAGATAAAAAAATAGATCTTACTAAAGAGTCTGGCGCATGGGAGCAGTATGAACACCTGGCAAAATGGCTTATTTATTTCGGTAGTTTATTTGAAGTAAAAGGAACCAACTTTGAGAAAAAATACATACATGCGGTTGAACACTCAATGACTTATATGAATAAACCTTACGAAACAGGCTACTCATGGCGAGCATATCTAGCCTGGAAAACAAAATGGCCTTCACTGACAGCATCTAACCGCTCTCTTATTAAGAGTAAGATGGAAGAAATCCCGCTACAACAGATTCACGATATTATATCTAAGTTTATATAGTATATTTATCTCCGGCCTAATCTCCCTAGGCCGGAGAGTTCTTAATCAGCATTCAGGAGCAATGCGTTATCTATGATGATCTGCTCCCATTCCTCGAATGCCCGGTCGCGGACGCCCTGGGGAACGCTGTTAGTTTTGAAATCGACGACCGTCCGCCATTTTCCGTCCGGACGGTACATGCGCAGAGCTTTACTTCCCCCTTCCCTGCGCACCTCAACGTTATGCTTGTCAGCAAACTCTTGTAATGCTCGTAGCGTCCCATGCTTTACTGTGTAGTATCGCTTTTTCAAGTTTTCTCTCCAGCCTGTGCCAAGGCTTCAACTTCCAAATCGTAAGACTCAAACTCATAGTCCTGGTCGTCAACTTCTTCAGGCACTGGCAGTAAATGCCAGGCTGAGTATATCTGACCATTATCAAAACGCTCCTGGCTGTAGAGCGTCGCGGCTATGAGTGTTAGCGCCGGGCGGTCATAACGGTAAATTTTGCGAACGTCACGGTCAACGAGACGACCGAAATTACCATAACCGCGCTCCAGTAATAATTTTTTAATTTCCGGCCAGTATGGACCATAGCTGCGGTACAGGCGGGGATTTTTCAGTAATCGCCCGCGTAGCCCTGACAGGAAGAAATCAACGTATTCGTCTTCTGTCTTTCCTAACAACGCTGTACGGAGTACCGCCTCAAGATATGTTTTATTCGGTTTTATTGTATCAGATAGTGTGGCCATATTATGCGACGCCCGGCGAACCGGGCGCTCCTGTTATGCGTATTGTTGGATGACGGCCAGAACGTCCGCCACGTTGTGTTTTGTCTCGATAATCCACCAGTTACCCGGGAAATCGCTGTTCTTCGCCTTCGCTGGCAGCCAGCGAGCGCCGAATTTCGCCTTGATTGCGTCTTTCGCACGGAAAAGAACGCCTTTCATGCCTGAGGCTTCCTGAAGCCCAAATACCTCGCCAGCGGCGAATTTTGGTGCGTACATCATCTTCAGGTCGGCGGTGGATACGCGATAATTCAGACCAAGAGACTGAGCTATGCTGGTGGCATCACCCTGTATTGATGATAACTCTTCTTGTTTCTCGTTTCTGGCGGCAATCTCTTCCTCCGTGATGTTGCCAAGGGCTAGGTTTATCCGATCAGCGTCGGCCTGTTTCTCTTCATCGGTGCGCCCGGCAAGAACCGTGTTAATTCTCTGCAATATCTCCACATGATTCTTGCGCATGCTGAGCAATTCCGGCGTAACCTCGTTAAGATCCACCAGCCCAAGGATGGCAAGGTCGGAAAACATTGATACCAGGTTGTAGGTCATGCGATAGCTGAGTTGACCATAGGCTGATGGCAACTTCACCGCATCCATTTGATAGGCATCCATAAATTTAGAGCCGTCGTTTACGACATCCGCTATTGCAGGTGTGATTTTCCCTGTGGTGGCGGCCTCCCTGATTGCTGTTACCCACGATTGAGTCAGCGCGGCGACTGCATGATTCAGATTGGCTTCCCGTTCTGCTGCGATGCGCGCGCTTGCTGCGTCCATTGCCTGCTTGATCTCGGCTTTATTGCTGTAAATGCCAATGGTGCCAAACTGTGCTGTGGTGATCTCATAATCTGACGCCCGGAACTCATTGGTACCGAAAATGGCATTGGTGACTTCAAGTTCAGAATCCCCGTTACGAGTAGCCCCCTGGCTTGTTTTTTCCGGCATTCTGGCGATCGCATCCGCTATTTTCTCCTGAATTGCTTCAGGGGATAGCGTATCTCCGTATGACGCGATTACATCGCCATAATTGGAGCCAAACAGTTCAACCAGGAATGTTTCTGCCGAACGGATCTGGCGGTTATTCCCTTCCGACATCATACCAAGCACCCATTTTGCAATTGACGACTTCAGCGCGCCGTCACGGCGATCCGGGTAAACCGCATGCTTCAGTGGGTCCGTATAGGTACCAACAAAATCGATGCTATAGCCTGACTCTGTAGTCTGAACGCCGTATGAGTCAGTGATTTTGATCATGCCGCGCTGCTGGAAACGGTAGAAATCGTCACAGGAAATGATGTCGTTAATCCCGGCGATGGAGACGCCACCACTGATTTTCTGCATAACAGCATCTTCATCGGGAGTTACATCAACCTGTTTATCCAGCGTCTTCACATCCCAGTTACCCGATTTGGTGCCTTTGAAGGTAAAGATGATCTCCACGTCTGCGCGCTGGCTGTCGAAGTCCAGCGACTTAATGCGAACGATATCACCGGCACAATCATAGTATTGGCCTACACGCCATGAGCGATCGCCGATAACAAGGAACTCATTCGCATGGTTAACCAGATCAGGATCAACATCCAGAATGCCTTTATTTATTGCATCCTCCACCAGCGGGCGCAGGCGTTTGATATCCGTCGCGGCCTTCTGAGTACGGTTCAATAATTTCTCATAGCGGGAGATGGCCTGAGAGATATTAGCCTTGCGCTGAATGGCGCTTTTCAACGACGCGCGATACTGTGCTAACAACATACGGTCTGTGTGATGGACGCTACCCCAGCGGGCTTTCCAGTCTGCGTTATCAGCTGCTTTGGCCATTACCGCCTGTTTGAATTTAGCTACCTCGGCGGTGGTCTTTTCAAGTTCCGCTTTGCTTCGCTCCAATTCAGCGGTAAGTACCTCCACATCCTCACCAGCTGCGTGCTGCGCCTTGATGTAGTTCTGAAGGTCGATAGTAGCCTGTTCTTTCTGGCGAGCGCGTTTCGCAGCTTTCGCCTTATCCATTTGAACCTGCATCATTGCCAGACGTTCGCCGTCATCCTTCGCGGTATACATCTGCATTTCGATCATGTCATTGGCGTCGGCGTTCTCCATTTCTGACTTATCTGAACGGAGGATATCGGAGATCCAGCCTGCTTTACGCTTCAGCGTCTTCAGTCGGTATTCATCGAAAGACCCCTTGCCGCAGTAGTAGTGAACGCGAACGCTTGCACGGTTGGAGCCAACTCGTGCACCGCGACCGTTACGTTGTGCGATGCTGGCTGGTGTCCATGGCAACGTCAGATGATGGATGTCAGTCGTTCCTCGATGCAGGTTGATACCCACCTCTGCCTTTTTGTTGCAGATGATGATCGGAGTCCGGCCCTCCTGGAAGTCGGCTGCAATCTTTTCCAGACCGCCCAACGACATTTCATTTTGCTGCGCGATATAGGCGTCATACAGAGCCATTTGCTCGTTGTATTTCGCTATCTGTGCATCTGTTGGTTCATCCGGTAGCTCTTTCGGCGGTTTAACCGCTTTCAGTTTCTTACCGGTTTTACCTGCCTCGGCAACCGTCTGAGCATTCAGGATCCCCACCTTTGAAGGTTCAAGGTTTAGAGCATTGCAGATAATGCGCTTGAGCTTCTGGTGCTGCGTTTTTTCATCGGTGAAGATGATTTGCTTACCTTCCGGGAAAAACTCCTTCAGCGTGGCGATCAGCTTCGCGTATTTCGGCGTAACGGGGTGAGTTACGGTCTGTTCGTCAATGCCAAACCTGGCCAGGCGCTTATTCACTTCCTGCTCGAACGCTTCCGGAACCTGCAACTGAATAAACTCGCCCTTATCTATCAGGGAGTATTGCGATTGCTGCGTGATTGAATCATCACTGTCGTCGTCTTCGCTGGTGGCTTGTTTAGGCAAACTGTCCGCCAGCTGCTGCACCGCATCGGCGTACTCCGGCAGGAAACGATAGGTGATCCGGCGATAGTACAGGTCCATGTCAGTACATACGCGGTCCATATCCCTGATTATTGAGAAGATCGGACGGGCTTTCTCGTGCTCAATCACGCCGTCTTCATTGACCGAGGTCGTTACGCCATTGTTGGCTTTGGCCGCCGCTTCCGCCTGCTGACGCAATTCTTCATACGCCGCCAGTTGTTCTTCAGTAAGTGGTGCATCCTGCTGGTGTTCGTCCAGCTCCGGGATCTCCACGGTATCCTTAACGTCTTCCGCCGTTTTAAGCGTTACCCAGCGATGGAATATACCGCGCAGCGCATCAAGGTTTTCAAAGCCCACCAGCGCCATTTTTTCTTCAACTTCACCGCTAATTTTCTGTACCGTTTCCAGCCTGGTCTTGCCGAAGAATTTAACGAAGTCATCAGGACCGTAGATCCCCATGTTCTGCCAGTATTCCTTCGGCAGAACATGAGAAAGCATGTTGTATGCATCGATCGGGGTGTTAACGACTGGCGTTGCAGTCAGGAGAACCGGCCCGCGCCCGCCATTCTTTTTCATCAGGTACGCGTTTTTAATTGCCATATCTCGCGCCGATTGCGCCACCGCGCTGGTGGGCAGATAGGCCAGTTGTGACGCTTCGCGACCATTTTTATAGCTATTGCGGTAGTTGTGACCTTCGTCGGCGATCACACTATCGAAGCCCATATCCTCAAAGTACGGATACTTCTCTGCTTTTTCGGTGCCGGTATCTGAATACTCCGACAATACCCGGCGACGCGCGGCCTCTTTGCGGTGGGAGTCGGAGTCCATTGCGCTGGCTACGCGCCCGGCTGCAACGAAGTCATAAAGCATATCCTGTGCATGCTCATCTACGGTGTCATCACGTAGCGGAATGCGGGCGTATTGTTCTTTGGTAAACACGACTGCACGGTAATTTGAGTGCGGGATCGCGTTCATCCGCGCCGTGATAGTGGCTTCATCTGCCAGCTTAAGAGCATCGCGCATAACTGGAGTGCCATCAGTACCAAGAACAGGTTTACCGTTCTCATTGAGCACCGGCACCTGGCGAATCTGATCGCCATCCATCAGCACATCAAGACCGACGAACAGGTAGTTACTGAATGCCTCTTCACTCAGGAACTCTTTTGCTTCGTAATACCAGTTTTCCAGCACTGATTTAGGCACTACATACGCAGTACGGGTGGAGCGACCGTTCTCATAGTTGAACGCCTCAAGCGCCAGCGCGGTCGTCGTTTTACCCAGCCCGGTGCCGAAGCCCAGGATGCCGCGCCCATCTTCGGACAGTCGTCTCACCTCGCTATTCTGGTAATCAAATGGCTGGCGCTTACCGCTTAATCCCTTCACCCCAAGCGGATCGCCAGAGTGCTCATACGGGATATTGCTATTGAACACATCGTTGTATTTGGCAACCAGCTCATCGTAGCGATCGTGCGTCTTGATCCACTTATTGAACTGGTCCTCAAGCAGTGCCATCTGCTCGCGGTAGCCGTTCGCCGTCGCGCTATCTTTGCCACCGATACGCGCACCATTGAGATACTTTTCCAGCTGTGCCGGGAACCCGGTCGCGTTTTCACCCGATTTACGGTCCCACTCGTAGCGGATCTCGCCTGTTTCTTTATCCTTGCGCTGGACGACACCGTATCGGTGCCCGACGAACAGACCATCACCACCGTGATAGGTGTCAGAAACCATTTCGTCGCCTTCCAGCTGCACTGACTGCACATAGCGCAGATCCGGATAGCCGTTTTCCTGCAAAAATTCCAGAATGACGGAGCGGTCGAACCAACGGCTATTGAGCTTAAAGCGGATATTCTCTGCTGGCGTCTTGATGCGCTTCTCTTCGATCGCTGCCAGCTGATTAAGGACGTTGTTCTTTACTGGACCGTCGGGGAGTGTGGCAAGGAATTCCTGTTTTGGTGCCACTATCTCGTTAATGTCGCCGCTGGTGGCGCGGGCGAACGGAACAATCCCGCCATACGGTGAAACCGCAATGCCAGGGGTGCTGGCCAATAAATTAAGCAACTCGTCATCACTGGCTGGCAGTTCGCCGGTAAACGCAAGGCGGAAATCATCGAGCTGGATTGGATCGCGAGTGAGATCACTGTAGAGATAACGCAGGGTGTCCTGATAGCTGGTGGAGTCATAACTGGCGCTGGAATCATGCGTAACCAGTTTTCCTGTCAGCTCGTCAGAAATAGTGCCATCCAGCTTAATTGCACCACGGAAAGCAAACCAGGCGCGCGCACCGCTCCCCGATAATTTCGCTATCGGACCGCGACCGGGGTTACCAAAACGGTCAATCTCTGCCTGCAAACGGGATACCAGAGAAAGGCGCTGCTGTTCGATTTGTTCAGCACTATGCCCGGCGGCCTTCATGTCCTGATATTCAATTAACATCCGGCCAATCATCGCCCCGCGATACAAGCGTTCACGGTATTTTTCAGGCTGGCTGTTAATCCAGTCCACCAGCTGCACCATATCGTCGCTGATTGATGTGGTGTACTTATCGCGGACATTTGCCATCTGGGTAAATGTCATACCGAGACGGCCTTCTGTTGTAGTCAGGTTTCGCTGAAGAGCCTCCCAGCTGTCCGCGCCATAACTGGCAACATCAATCTTCAGCTCCTTCCCTGCATCAGATTCAATCCAGCGACCACCAGCATATTTTTGCCATACGCCATTAATCAGGCGCATTTCCCCTTCATCAACAACATCTGCGGTCGGTGACGGTTCAGCCATATCGAGCAAAGACCAGTCGATACGACTTTCGAAACGATGAATCAGCTTCGCTTTAAGAGCCTGGTTATCAATCTGCCCGTCGGCACGAACCTCAATACGCCCCTGGAAGCCCTTTTCCTGGGTACCATGAACAAACCGGCGGCCGTCCTTTTCAAACCACTTGCCAGAAATAAACGTTGGCCAAAGCACATTTGCCGATTCAAGAGTGCTTTCATCCACCAGGGGGATTTTCTCAGCCATCTCTGCCGGATGTTTGCGCATCAGCACCACATCTACGACCGTACTGGTCCCGTTTGCGTCAAAAGTACCGGTAGGCAAGCGGTGAGCGCCAAGAAATTCAGCTTTACGGGATAGGCGCAGGCGCAACCGCTTCATGTTTGAACCTGAAACAATGGACGGCGGCACAATCACACACATGAATCCGCCTGGCTTTATCTTGTCCAGCATGCGGAGCATGAAGTAAGACCCCATGTCCGTTTCTTCTGCGTAAGGCTTATCGATGTTGCGTGTGTTATCACGACCGCCGAACGGAACGTTACCCACAACATGGTCGAATGAATCGTTAGGCGTGCTTACAGCCAGTTGTTCGAACGGGGAAATCTGTACGCTGTCTTCCGGATGTAACAGCTGGTTTATACGACCGGAAACACTGCTGATCTCAGTCGCGGTCATCACCGTACCAACCGGTTTTGTCTCATTAAAAACGCCGGTGCCCGCCGATGGTTCCAGAGTGTTACCTACGTCCGCACCGTAGAGCTTCATGATCTCCCAGACACCTTCAGCGATCGGCTTTGGTGTGTAATATTCGGAGACGGACCCGCCAATGCCGCCTTCACCAGTGTACCCGGCCAGGATCTGGCGCTGTTCATCTGTCAGTGTCGCGCCGTCCACCAGCGAATTAAGCAAATCTATCGCCTTCTGATTCGCCTCCCGGCGCAGTCGGTCATAGCTTTTGCCTTCCACCTTTTCCACGCCGTATTTAATCGGCGCTCGGTGAGATGTTATTGCCCTAATGTATTTCAATATTTCGCTGACACTTGAACAGCGAAACACACCCATAGATAGCTTGTTCATTGGTAATCCTTAACAAGTGACTAGTGTTAAATTCCGTTCAAACACGATGCGAATTATTCTAATTAAGGTGCAATCTTGGCAGACAATAAAATCACGCTATCCTCGGTCAGGAAGGCGCTGGCGGGGGTTTTTAAAGACAACGGAGAACGGGACAACATCCTCCTGTCCGCGCTGGCTGTGCACGGCGGAAGTGGGTATTTGTTTTCTCGCGCAGGGGCACCGGTACAACTGTCCGGCTTCTTAGGCGGCAAACCGGGCGATAGTGGCATGGCTGGTGATGGGCTGGTGGATGGGAGTCGCTTTATCTTTGATGAAGTTCAACTGCCGGAAGACCGCTTGCAACGCTATCCGCTACTCGAAGAAATGGCGGTTTACAGCACGATCGCCACCGCTCTGAACATCCATATTACGCACGCGCTCTCTTTCGATAAGAAGACCGGACAAACCTTCTCTATCGTGCCGGTACACAACGGAAACGATAGTGACTATGACGCCGCGCAGGGGTTGTGTGACGAGCTGATGAACGACATCGGGCGAACCATCAACAAAGAGGTCGCCGGGTGGGCATTTATCATGTCTGTATTTGGGGTGGCTTATGTCAGGCCATACGCCAAAGAAGGCATAGGGATCACGTCTTTTGAGTGCTCCTATTACACCCTTCCGGGCTTCATCAAAGAGTTCGAGGTCAGCGGTAACCTGGCGGGATTTAGCGGCGATTATCTGAAGGACGCGTCAGGGAAAATGGTTTTCGCCGATCCGTGGGCCATTATCCCTATGAAAATCCCCTACTGGCGGCCTAAGTCAAACCTTATGCCTGTGCACACTGGCCATAAAGCATACAGCTTGCTGGATAATCCGGAAGAGCGCACGCCGATTGAAACCCAGAATTACGGGACCAGCTTGCTCGAATACGCCTACGAGCCGTACATGAATCTGCGTTCGGCGATCCGCTCACTGAAGGCAACGCGTTTTAATGCGTCGAAAATTGACCGAATCATCGGCCTGGCGATGAATAGTCTGGATCCGGTAAAAGCAGCCGATTATTCGCGCACCATTACTCAGACGCTTAAACGAGCAGCTGACCTGATGGAAAAGCGCGCACGCGGCGCGAATAACATGCCTACGGTGACCAATACCCTGCTGCCTATTATGGGCGACGGCAAGGGACAGATGACTATTGATACTCAGACCATCCAGGCTGATATCAACGGCATTGAAGACATTCTCACCTATATGCGCCAGCTGGCGGCAGCACTTGGCCTCGATTACACCCTCCTGGGGTGGGCAGATCAAATGTCCGGCGGGCTTGGTGAAGGTGGATTCCTGCGCACGGCAATTCAGGCCGCCATGCGCGCCTCATGGATCCAGCAGGGCGTAGAAGAGTTCATTCAGCGGGCTATCGATATTCATCTTGCTTTCAAGTACGGCAAGGTATACCCGGAAGGTGATCGCCCGTACAAAATCGAATTCCACTCCGTTAATACCGCTCTGCAACAAGAGCACAACGAAAACCGCGACTCGCAGGCGAACTACGCCACCATCGTTACGCAAATCCTCGATGCCGTCAGCAATAACAGCGTCCTCGCCAATTCCGATGCATTCAAACGTTACCTGTTCAGCGATGTGCTGGAGATTGACGAAAAAATCTCTGAAGCACTGGTGAACGAACTGAAAGCGAAAAGCGAGGACGACGATCACCTGATGGATTCCATCATCAAAACACCGCCACAGGAACTGGCGCAAATCCTTGAATCGGTCTTTAAAGAGGGAAACGAGAATGACTGATGTTTTGAAAACGGTCACTGACCGCTTTTGTCTCTATAGTAATGCTAGAAAAGGTCGCCAGAACGGGCGACAGTATGTATTAAGCGCGGTAAAGACCATGCTTGAAAGCAAGGAAACTCAGGAAGGTTTACGCCTTGGTGAGCTTTTCGGCTATTACGGTCACGGTCGCCGACAGCTGACCGGCAAACTGGAAGTACCAGAAACCAGCGTGATCATGGTGGAAGGTCGCCCGGTCGTTATCGACAATGTTCCAGCTTGCCGCACAGTAGCTATATCCGTTGACGACAACGGCATCGTTACCCATACACAGGAAATTCTTAACACAGAGCCGGGTAAAATTGTCGCCGCGATGATCGAAAGCCGAGCTGGTGGCTGGAGCTGGGCCACTGGCGGGCGTGAGTCCGGGAAAATCGCTGTAACCACCAGCTTCCATGGTGTGGATTATGTGACAACGCCGAACTATATCAGTCTGGATCATCCTGCCAGCGCCGGAATGTTTGAAAGCGCGGATTCTAAATCTTTACTGGCAGAGTCCCTGGCGGCGCATGGGTACTCCGACGAGTCAGTGCAGGCCGTTATATCCCATTACGGCAAAATGGCTGAACTGGAAATGATGGTGGAGGCGACAGAGCGTACGGCAGAACTGGAAACTGCACTACTCGAAAGCCAGGGCCGCCACCTCGAAGCAATGGCCAAGATCGCAGATGCTGAAGCGCGAATCGCTTTGCTGGAGGAAACAGCGGGTATCCGCGACGATGTGCTGGCAGCAATGCAAGACGAACTGGATAACCTCCCGATCTTCGTCTCCGCCGCCCAAAAAGACGCATTCCGCCTCAAAGAACCTGGTGATGCAAAAATCGTTGCCACACTTTTCGAATCTCTGATCAAAGTTGGCGCACGCAACTTGCCTGTCACCAAGAAAATTAAGGAGGTTCCGCAAGCGGCTAACGTCCAGGCACCGCGTGAGACAAGCATCATCACGTTTAATAATTCAATCAATCCGTTTAAATAACCACCAAAAATAACCCCGGCAGCTGCCGGGGTTCTCGTTAACTATTATCGCCTTCGCCTTCGTGCCATATATTTGCGCACCGCGCGGCGTGGACAATCTGAAGCGGTTTCTTTCTGCTGCATCAATCTCGCAGCCATGCTCAAAAATGTCAGGCACAGCCGAAGCCCGGCATACAATAGCGGTTCCAGTGGCCACGTCTCATTGAGCACATATACCGCCATGAAAATCGAGTCAAAAACTATCGCCGCCAGCGATAACTTCATTGTCGAAAGTCGGCGGAGCTGCCGGAGTTTATTCATTGACAAGCCCCGTCAGGCAAAGCTGGCGTTCTTTTTCACGGCGAATCTTTAAACCTCGCAGGGGCACGCCGTTACTGTTCACGAAATCAGGGAGATGGTTACACATATTCACCCATTCCCCTTTCTGCGCCCACTTGTGGATGGACGTTTCTACTCGCATGCCTCGCGCTTTGCTGTAGTAGGTCCGTAAGCTATTGCATCCCATACTGAATGCCGCGCTTGTCATTGCACTGAAGGCATTATCGGGCATGTCTTTGCCCCGGAAGTGCTGATTAATACAGCGTTCAGCGATCAGGATATTCTTTTCCCAATCAGCGGCGATTTGCTGGTCTGTTTTTCGCACACCCGGCGTTACCCCGTGTGTATTACCGATCCCGTCAGTCCATACCCCTGCCGGGCACATGTATGGATCACGTCGGCAACCTTCAGCGTTACCAATCAGCTCAAGCCCCGCCTGGTTGGTTCGCACATTGCCATTACCCATCACGATGGTAATCATCACCGCGATAGCGCAAATTGCACCGCCTCCTGCGGCTGTTTTTCCCTTCATAAAGACCTCATAAGCGAATTTTTTACGCTCCAGGACAAACACTCATTCACAGCCAATACCGACTGACTCGATCCCTTTAGAAGGCACAGGATAATGCAAATCACTTGTTAGCCACGTTTCAAAGATATACATTATTGCTCTAATTAATTTATTTTATTAGGTAAGAAAAGTGGCACAACGCGGTGTAAACAAAGTCATCCTGATTGGTACCCTGGGGCAAGACCCGGAGATCAGGTATATACCAAATGGCGGCGCAGTCGGAAGACTCAGCATCGCAACGAATGAATCATGGCGCGATAAGCAAACGGGCCAACAGAAAGAGCAAACAGAATGGCATAAAGTCGTTTTGTTCGGAAAACTTGCTGAAATTGCGAGTGAGTATTTACGAAAAGGTTCTCAGGTCTACATCGAAGGGAAACTTAAAACCCGTAAGTGGACTGATGACGCCGGTGTAGAACGTTACACGACGGAAATTATCGTCAGCCAGGGCGGCACCATGCAAATGATCGGCACTCGCCGCGACGATTCACAGTCCTCAAATGGCTGGGGGCAGTCAAACCAACCTCAAAACCACCAGCAATACAGCGGTGGCGGCAAACCTCAGAGCAGCGCCAATAACGAACCTCCAATGGACTTTGAAGACGATATTCCGTTTTAGAGTTTATGAGTAAAAAACGACTGAAAGAAAAGCGGTGGTCCAAACGCCAACAAAAGCACGAACTCGCTAAAAAACGCCAAAGTTGGCAATGGCACGCGTTTTTAACGAACAGAACACCACGAGATATTGCTTTCGCTGGTGGGAAAACATTCCTAACCCACCTGAAGACGCAATACATCAGTTTTTAAGCAGAGAAAAGACTATGACAGCACAAAATACTAAAACCATTCAATACCGCCTACGTAATGGCCAGAGTGTCGAAGTGACCATCAATAATGATGGAGTACCTGGCGAAAAGGTTTCTATCTCTGATCTGGCTATCGAAAAAACCATCATGTGCCACCTTGGCTTTACTGAAGAAGTGAGCAAAAAGCATGGTGTAGCAATCTGGAGCGCAATGGATACTGGTATGCGCAAATTCATTACTGCTCGTACCCCAGGGATGACCATGATGGACCTCATGCAGATTGCGCAGCTGTTTGAATGTGAGCCTTTAGATGTATTCAGCAATCCAGCTATCTGCCAGCAGTTATATGGTGAGATGAAACTCGCGGTTACCCCCATTGTGCTGCATGAAGGATCGCTTGCTGGCGTGTGGAAAGTAGAGCGTATTTCAAGCTACATGCCTTTCCATGTCAACGGCGTAATCACTGGTGAAAATCAACCTGTTTCCGTTATAAAGTCAGACCTCAAGCGCGCAATTCTTGAAGCAAGTTGTCGAGTTGTCGGCCTGGGCAAACAGTCTTATGTTTCCTTCCCGGCTGGCCCTGAAGGCCCGGCAGAAATTCTGATTATGGATGCCGATCTGCTATGGCAAATACAGTTTCTGATTGGCAAAAGCATCATCCGCGCTGAAGAACTCGATCAGTACATTACCTGCACGATGACGGATGAAGTCAAAAGTGTGGCTATAGCCAATGCCCGGAACCTATGTCGTGCTGCATTAACAGAACTGCAAGAAAACACCACGGAAGAGGTGGAAAGTGATTAATCGTATACAGAATGAATCTGCCTGGTTAGCACTGATAGAACGGTATAAAGACAATTGGGAACTGGCAGCAAAAGAGTTGCTTGATATTGAGTTAACACCTCATCAAGCAAAAATTATTAACGCGATAAAGAACACCGGAGCCAAAATCACTGCCACCACACCACATGGTATTGGGGAAACCTCTATTGTGGCAGTGATTAGCATCCTGCAAACAATACTGTATTCGTGTTCCCGTACAGTGGTTGTTTCTCCTGCGATTAACGATTGTCGAAAAACAATAATTGACTATATGTTCCGTTATTGGGAGCGAGTTACCCAAAAACACCCTTTTCTTGGCAATTATTTCAGAATACACCCTGACAAAGGGTTGGTGCATATCAGTGAAACATGGGGATGCGTCTATATAACCTATTGTCTGAATAACGAAGAGTCTCTGGCTGGTTTTACTGGACCGCACGATCTTTTCATCGTTATTAACTCGGCGGAAATCAGCGATCGCGCTCATGCAGTGATAACTGGCAATTTAACCAATTATGACTCGCGCCTGCTGTTGCTGTCGAAACCATCGGAACGCGAGAAAGGGTACTTTTATGATTCGCATCACCGGTTGGCCCATAGTAAAAACAATCCTGCTGGTTTTTTCACGGCGATAACTCTAAACACAGAGGATTCACCTCTCGTTTCTGAAGCATATCTTGAATTCAAAGCCAAAGAGTTTGGTGGGCGCAATAGCGATGAATATCGCCGATTGATCTTGGGGAAATTCCCCGGGATTCGGGAGTTGATGGAAAAGTCATCTGTTCCCCGTAATATGCACTTCACAATGACTGACGGTAGTAAATGGGTAGTGCCTACGATCGTGATCGCCAAACACCATGCGAAACATCACGCTCAAAAACACAACTCCAGCACATTAGACTGGCTGAAGGCCTATACAATACCGTTATTCTCGGCAAACCATAACGCTATAACTGAATGGGCTAAACAAATCCCCTGGCAGGATGTGGCTGAAGAGGCATTTGTCGAAAAACCACCAAGAGATATGCACGAGCACTGTTGGCTGACATCAGAAAAGAGTTTCTCGTGAGGTAAAAATCCCGCCAATTGGCGGGATTTCTTCAATATACGATCTGGTCTACATGATCACCAAAATCATCGTCGTCGTCGTCCTCATCGCCACCATCTACTGCTGGCCAATCAACAAACCAGCCAGCGTAAAGATGCAGCGTTCGGAGAACATCACTTGCGGGAGCATCAAGGGTGTTAACGAATCCCATATAGCTATTGGGATTTGCCCCAGCTATGGCTTCAGCGATCATGTCCTCGGTAATGTCACCGGAGATAATGCTTAAACGCCCGGAAACTTCTTCATTATCATCAAATTCGATAATGGCATCTCCGCCTAATGGCGCTGCGATTTTAATCTGCATTATTTAGCTCCTTTGCCACACCTAATAACAGTTCCAGCAATCCGTCACCATTCATCAGTGATGCGGCAGCGGCCTCTTTGTCATGATACAACTGAAGAGCCATAGAGAATACTTCCGTTGCTGACGTTTTGGAAATAGTCGGTGATTTCTGCCGAATTTTCCCGGTGTTACTTACTGAGGCTGGCGGGTATACCTTCGCCATATAAATATTACTCAATCGAGATCTGAAGCACCATTCAGGCTTGCCACGCCCACCGATATTAACGAAAGATGGCTTATCCCCTTCAACATTGGCCTTCAGGAATGACCGGGCTTTCTCTAACAAACCAGGGTTACTGTACTCAAGATGATGACCCAGCTCGTGCCACAGTGCACTTGCATTTTCATCGTTCAAATTGACAGCAACAACACCATTAATATTTGCATATGCCCTTCCCTGGTGGTGAACCACCTTTGATAAGGTCGAAATTTTACCGCCGGTCAGGCGATAAATATCAGCAAGTTCCTTGCGCAGGTCTATCCCACCATTCTGTCCAGCGCGGGCTTCTTCCACTTCTTCCGTGATAAAAGAGTCGGCCCACTCAAGAGCTTTTTCTTCAGATACGGATGAGTTGGCGATCGCACTGTTCATGGCAGATAACACTTTCTCGTGGACCGAACCCATACTTTGCTGATTCATTTGCCAGCGTGTCTGCGGGTTATATGAGAATCGCTTAAGTAGTTGGTCAAGATGCTCAAGTTCTTCTTCGCTGACATACTTTTTAGCCTCACCAATAATGCCGGGGAGAATATTGCCGTTAGGATTAAACGCTCGCGAAAGGAAGAGTTTCAGCGCCCCCATGCCCTCCGATGCTTCAATATCACCAATAACACGGTTAACAATGGCCGCACTCTTCGGATTAGCATCCGCCAACGCTCTGGCTACGATTTGCAGGGACGATACGACCTCACGCTGCATATCAGTCCTGATCTCATCAATAAACTCTGGCGTTATGCCGTGCTCTTTAAGGATATCCCTGCCTTCCGCCGTTACCCCATCGATATCACCGACATGTTTATTAACCTGACTTTGCAATGCCTTAAATGCCCTCAGAATTCCACGGGCATCATCAGCTTTACTAACGGCCTTCCTGAATGCTGGCAAGAAGTCAGAGTTAACCTCATTTTGTTGATCGGCCCACTGAATGGAGGCTTCTTTCATCTCGTCCAGAGTCAGATCACCCAACGCGGTATGGTCTGTGAATATGAGCGACAACCTCTGAACCATTTCTGCCAATGGTGATGCCGAATGCGCCGCGCTAAGGAATGCTTTCACCCTGGTTGGGCGAATGGAAAACCAGTCAATAGCTGGTGGCATATCTCCGTTTTTTATCGCCTGCGCTATCTCGTCAAAGCCATCGCGCCCAAGGGAGGATGCGTGATTTAACAAGCCGCGAAGTAACGAATTGCTGATACCGAATAATCGGCACCATTTTTTCACGTCGGCAACAGGCATTCGAACAAAATGCGCAAGCACTTGTACAAGCTGTTCATCCTGGGGATCTGTACGGGAAAGCAGCCTGATCAGATGAATAATGTCTTTGATGCCGGATGCCCGATGTAATAGCAAACTGGTATATGGAGCAACACCATTGTAACTACCGCCGGAAACGGACTCGAAAAGACCGCCGGATATCCCTTGCATGCCTTCGTTTTCCAGTTCCTGAGACACCTGGCGAAGGATATCCTGTAACGACACATCACCACCGCCAAACATATCCCCCAGCGCCTGGCCCTGGTGCTGTAACTCATCATTGATACGTTGAGCCATCAACTTAAAGGCGGTGGCCATACGCTTCGCGCTACGGTTATTCGCGACGATGAACAACGCGAGTGCTTTCACTTCCGGGGCCGTTTCGCTGAACATATCCCCCTGAGCAATAACATCGGTAATATGCTGGCCTGACTCCTTCGATTGCCTTACCAGGTCTACCGCATCTTTCAATGCCGCCAGCGCCTTTTTATCGAGGCTATCCGCTGTCTCAATGCCATCAACAATAGTTGTCACAGCCTGCTTGTGCGCTTCTCCTGATAAAGCCTGCATCTGGACAAAATCATTGGCTGCCGCATTAAGCGCCGTCAGAACATTACGCATATCCGGATCAGGTTCTTCTGCAACCATCCTTACCAGGCGCGCATCCTTATATGCCTTGGCAAAGATCGCGTTTTGTATACGGTCAACAAGTTGCCGCGTTGGTCGCCCATCTTCCGTTACAAGGCCAGCCGCCTGTGTGGCACCAACTTGCGTCATAAATCCGCGAATAAACGCGTCATTACTGCGGCTAAGCAGATCTCCGCTTTCTGACGGGTTAAAAAGCGCCATCATCGCCGGTGTTATGCTGTCGGCATCAACAAAAGCCTTTTCACTGGCTGCCATTTCCTGAAGATCAGAAATATTTGAGTCCTTGGCAAACTGAACGCGGTCAACCTTGGTTAACCGGCGGCGCACCAGTACCGGAGCCGTCATTGATTCAACCTTTTCAGGTCGTATGCCGAATTCGGTCGCATGATCAATCAGGTACTCACGATACCGATCCGCATTGCCGTCCTGATAGGCTTTGATGATCCCCATGGTCCGTCCATTACCTGACTCAACGGCATTGTCCTCACCAATTATCGGCGCACCATGGCTGGATAAACCGGAATCAGTAAGCTGAGCAGGCCGCAAATCTTTGGATATCTGGTTAACCTGAAGAAGGCTGGATGCGCGGGTCCGGTCGCGCGGCTGAAGTTCCTGGGGATAGTCAGGATTAATTTTCCCATCCAGAGTATTGGATACCAAAAGAGCTGAGGCATCGACGATATCAAACGCTGTTTTTACCTCGTCTCCCTTCGCTGTCACCACATACGAAACCCGCCCATAACCGGGCAGGTTCTTTAGCAGCTCGATCAGCGTTTCTATGCTGGTGGCCATTACCACCTGATCGCTTAAGCTCATCCCTGTTACGCCTTATGCTGCCTCTTTAATGTTGGCGGCTATCCATGCCGCCGTGTGCTGTTTAACCTGGTCCAGGTCGATGTATGTGCCAACATATTGACTCAAATCCTGCAAGGTACCGATAAATGCATCGGTGCTCTGATCGACGAATTTATCAGCCAGGAAATCAGCAACCAGTTTTGGCACACCATCATGTACCGAAGGTTGTTTTTCCTCGCCACTACTGCCGCCGGACACACCGTACCCCATCTGTTGCATGATCTGGTCAATTTCATCGCTGATATCCAGCAACTCCATGCCACTCGCGGTAGCCGCTTTGGACATCAAAGCATCCAACTTATCGCTGAGATCCATTAACTCAATAGCTGATAGTGTCATGCCGCTACCCCCGCTTTCTGGATTGCTACCAGCAGATCAGCCAAGTGGCGAGCAGCGCCATTAACCAGCTCTTCGTTTTCCTCAAAACGCCCGGCAGCCTGAAGGGCTGCAATCGCTTCCCGGACATTACCCCGGGCGTTACGGATCTCCGCCATGTCAGTGCTTTGCATATCCATCACGTTATTGAGATATTCAATGGCTTTATTAGCCTCTGCATCTGCTTCGCTAACCGTTTCATCAGGCTGTGCCGGGGCAGGTTCTGGCTGAGTAATCTCACCGACTTCGGCCTGCAATGCATTGATCATGCTCTGCACCATTTTCTCGGTGCCAGCGCCCCCCGGAAACGCAATATTGGGGAAAGTTTTTTGAAACTGAGTTTTCAGCATTACGCGGAACTCGTCTGGTGAGCTGGTGGCCAGCTCCAGAGCTTTTTGTGCATATTTGCCAAACGGACCATTAGTAAGTGTCTTCGCCAGGAAGTCGAAAGAATCCTCGCGAGGCAATAACTTCAGGTCGTACTCACTCATTTGCTGATCAGAAAGCGGGGTATCGTAAGTAGCAATGCCGTAGCGTGCATATTCATAATACGGGTCACCTTCATCAGGGCGCGGCAGAATTGCTTTGTTACCTTCAGGTATTGCGCCAGGGGCCGCCGGACGCATTTGCAGGGCATATCGATATGCACCTACAGAGACTTCTGGTTCAGGCGAAGAGCTACCGGTATCCTCCGCTGGTTCAGGTTCGACGTTTTCCGGTTTATGTTCTTCTGGTTGGACCAGGTATTCCGATACATTACCCGCTTTATAGGCTTTAAACAGCTTGCCGATCGCATCTGCCATGTCCACACCCTGTATGGATTTAGCCTTGATCATGTACACGCTGCCATCCGAATCGGTTAACTGGATATACCCTTCGCCGTCCTCAATGAATTGCTTCATTGATGCACCATTACTGAGCGTCACTTCCCCGTTCATATGCATACGATTTTTGATACTGGCAAGGCGATCCGTCATCGCGCGAGAGTGTCCACCAGTCATCCCCGCAGGAGCAATGGTATCGCGCCCACCAGTGCGATTGAGCTGATCAATCTCCGTCTGCAAACGCTCATTCTCTTCATAAAGAGAATCCGCTTCCGATGCAACAGCGTTAATTTTCTGCTCCAGATCTACCTTCTGCCCTTCTACCGCTGCCACCTGATCCACGAGGTCGCTCATGGCATCCTCTTTCTGGTCACTGTCAGCCTGTAGTTGGGTTATTTCATCAACAAGGGCTTTTTTCTTCTTCTGCGCACGCTGAAATTTTGCCGAGTTTTTCTCTGCAAGGTTGGCAAGTTTCATGGTGACCTGCGCCAGCGTCATATCACGTCCACTCATCGGAGCAACGGTGTGAGTAACGTCTTTTTTATTCAGTAAGAACTGGAAAGCAACCAGCGTATCGCTATTGGTGATCCGGTTTTCCGCTGTCGGGCTATGAAACAGAATGCTGATAGTCTGACCATCACTGAGCGGAATAATGGCTGGCAGGACCGGCAGCCCGTTAACGTTACGTGCCCGGCCAATTTCAGCACCGCCGATCGCGCGCGCGCCGCTCTGGGCCACATCCCCCGTTTTATCACTCCCCGCAGAGATTCCGGTACCATTCAGCTTCTGGTTCAATGCCCGGACAAATGCCTGCATGGTCCGGTGTAACTGCAAACGAGTAGAACTAATCGCCTCCAGTAAATCCGTAGCACACCAGTGGATCGGCGTGTCATAGAAGAACGTAGCCTCGATTTCCTCCAGGGTGTTGGATTCCGTCATCAGATAGCGGTCCTCACCGGCCATTAATGCGCGATATTCATCATCAGTCACTGGCGGGGGAAGCACGTCAAGCCCAGGCTTGATCGTCACCCCTTTATTGATATTGAACTGTTCCATGTTAATTTCCTGCTTTCAGTTGCTTAAGACGGCGTTTGAGTTCGCCATTTCGGGCCTTTTCGTTATTGAGTCGGCCTGTCTCCTTATCCAGCTTCGCCCGCAAATCAGTGATCTGCTGTTGATTGAAAGACACCGAGTTCTGCGCTGATTTATAAGCGGCAACCACCTGAGCATTCCGCTGTTTTGCCTCTTGCAGGCGCTGAAAGTTGGATTTTACTGCCGGTTTCTTGTCTACCGGATTGGCAACACGTTTCGCTTTGGCGATCAGTGATTTCTGGAATTTTGCGGAGTTTTTGCGGGCCGCTTGCCCCATGACGGTACCAAGCGTCTTGATATCCGGCGACTGAGCGTTAGGAATAGCTTTTCCATTCAGCCTCACAGACGATATATCGCCAGTATCGTTTACCTGTATGGCAAGAATTTGTCCGTCGTTAAGAACCAGCTTTGCGGTTTTAACTTTAACGCCATCTTTCGTTGTTGCGCGGTTGCTGGAGTCAACCTCAATTACCGTAACACCGGTTTTATTGATCGCCGCGATAAGGGATTTCAGCCCCTTTTCATTAACCTGGTCAAAATCGACCGTTGCATACTTATTTTTCGTCATCTGACACATCCTGTGCGAGATTTATTACGTAACTTCTGCGGATTTGCTGAGTAACAGGGAAAATCCGATACAACGGGTTAATGAACGAGTCGCCATGCGTGACCATGACGTTGAAATGCCACAGTCGCTCTCCTTTACCCATATATTCAGTGGGTATGTACAACCATTCACTGTTTTCGCCCTGTTCAGCCGACGTCAAACAACGTTGTTCGCCTTCAATCACTGTCGTCGGCTTCTGAACATCGCGGATCCAATATCTGACCGTTGCGCCGCGCAAAAACGGGAATTTAGACCGGTATTTGAACGGCACCCGGATGAAACCCGGTTTAATTTCCACATCACCAAGTTCTAAATGCGTGATGTCCTTGCGTTTTAGCAAATAGCGATCGGCTAAGGCTAACGCAAGAACGCATACACCCCAGCCAATCATTTCCCGCCTCCCTTTTTCACCAAACTTGTAAGAACATTCAGAATGCTATCGATATTCACTCGTTTCATCCCTGAAATCACCTCATGACCGTTATTGCTGGCTATCGTTACCATTAAGTACGTAATTGATAACTCCCAGCCCTCGTGTTGCCCCAATAGGTACGCCACCGCGCCAGCTGTCACTGCAACAAAGATCTCCGTAACCAATCCCAACAAATTGCCAGACTGGCGACCGTCTCGGACATCCATCAGGAACGTGCCTATCCCACCAATTACTGAAAGCAGGAGCGCAATAGCAACTGGAGCTAATTCCTGTGTGTCAAGCACAAGTTCCCTCCTACGTTGTCAGGAGGTAATGGTATGCAAAGTAACTTCTCAACCGGTTATGTTGCATAAGAGACTTACCTATTCAACCGACTTTTGGAACCTTCAATAATAAGCCTGCTATTGGCGCTGAAAATAAGAACCATGCAGCTCTGAAGGCTTTCATTCATGTCCTTATATTCCGCGAGATACATGCCAATAAAGCCAGCAAGTACGGCGGAAATACATTCGGCCAGCAATTTCTTGCATGAAGACTCGTAACGGTTTTCACATAGCCCACTCAAATACGAATACACCCCACCAAGAAGGGATAACATCACGATATGTACATAAAATGTCATTTTTTACCTATACAACAGTAAGTTGAACAACATTTGAGAACGGTATGCACTTTGTGATTTCCACACACACTGGTTTTGTTAATTAAAACCTGTAGCTTGCAATAAATAACGATAGTGGGCAGAAAATATGCTAATAGGCTATGTACGCATATAGACAAATGAACAAAACACAGCTATGCAGTGAAAAGCACTTGAAAGCGCAGGATGTGAGCTAATTTTTGCGAATAAGGCGAGCAGCAAAAAAGCTGGGCACCCTGGGTTAAAAAAGGTTCTGCGTATGCTTTCCAGAGGTGATACCCTAGTCTCGGACTAGGGACAACATTTCGAGAACAGTTTTCATTAGCGGTCAGCAGGCGCTAGATACATCGAATTGATGTGCCGCGCGATAAATGTACCTATTCTATCAAGATAAATTACACCGACGCGGCATTAGAATTACAGCTCAGATTGAGTTTGGCGCTTCTCTACAGGATGATAACGATAAATCGTCGATACACCGATATCGTAAATAATTGCCAACTGTTTCCTGCTGTAGCCATTTTCGATCAACCTCGCTATTTGCTCATGTTGTTCTTTTGTCAACTTCGGGCGACGTCCGCCAATGCGTCCCTGTTCGCGTGCAGCTGCCAGTCCGGCCAGTGTTCTCTCAACAATTAATTCACGTTCCATTTCTGCTAAAGCACCCATGACATGAAAAAAGAAACGCCCCATGGGTGTTGATGTGTCAATACTGTCTGTCAGACTACGGAAATTAACACCTTTTTCCCGCAACTCCTCTATAAGCGTGATAAGGTGTTTCATACTTCTGCCAAGCCTATCCAGCTTCCAGACAACCAGCGTATCTCCTTCTGATAACGTTCTGAGCAGCTTTTTCAAGCCTGGTCTGGCTGACTTTGTTCCGCTTATTTTATCTTCAAAAATCAGTTCACATCCTGCGCAGTTCAGTGCATTTCTTTGTAAATCTGTGTTTTGGTCATTTGTTGACACACGAATGTAGCCAATTTGCATGAAAAACAACCTCTTTGTTTAGTTAAAAATACATCGTTGGTATAGGTAGGGATTAAGACTAAAACGTTGGTTT